>JAEEGL011990376.1_pt1 | contig 24583 bp, 19 predicted proteins | sample 9134231 | NCBI WGS metagenome assembly JAEEGL01 (sample SAMN16246548, study PRJNA631951) | gut metagenome | biome: gut microbiome; feature: rumen; material: fiber-attached | host: Bos | place: Iran: Karaj | collected 2018-10
AATTATTTAGGAAATGAGACGTATATTGACTTTCTTTATTGCTACAGCCTTCGTTATTGGCGCACAAGCTCAGGCACAGTTCAAGAGCGACAAATACCACGCTCCCATTAAGGTCGAGAAGAAGTGGCAGAAGTACAATCCCGGAGATGTTGAGTTCCACGATGAAGCTCCCCAGTCGGAAGGTTCAAGAATCTATCACAACATCATCCCCAATCCTTCTCCCTACATTCAGGAGAATGCGCGTCGGGTGCTGCAGACACTCTATTGGGGGCCGGACGACCCTAACGTGCCTCGCCTCAAACGCATTATCTACACCATAAAGGACTACAACGGCATCAGCGAAAAGTACGGCAGTGGTGACTTTGTGGGCATTCGCTACAGCACTAATTGGATTGAGCGTAGCTTTGCCGGAAACGACACGATGCGCCTCGACTACGAGACTCGTGGAGTCCTTTATCACGAGCTTACCCATGCCTATCAGCTCTCTCCTGAAGGCTGCGGCGAATATGACAACAAGAGCGAATACTGGATATTCATTGAGGGTTTGGCAGATGCTGTCCGTGTGGCTTGCGGTTGCTTCAACCAAGACTTCAGCAGCAAGGACCGCACTCGTGGCGACTCTTGGCGCAAAGGCTATCGTGTAACGGGTTACTTCCTCTATTGGCTCTCGCTCAACAAGGACAAGGACTTCATTCGCAAGTTCAACCGCTCGGCTGTCGAACTCAAGCCTTGGTCGTGGGACAAAGCCATGAAGCACATTCTTGGCGACAAGCCCGAAAACACCACAGACGCCCTTTGGAACGAATACATAAAAGCCGTTGGAGATTGACTCTAATATCCCTCAAAGGAAATAAATGTTTAATAGCAAATGAACGCTCTTGTTGTTCTTTCTGGCGGGCAGGACAGTACGACCTGTCTTTACTGGGCACTCAAGCATTTCGATAAGGTGAGGGCACTCTCTTTCCGCTATGGGCAGAGACATGTTGTTGAGGTTGAGATAGCTAAGCAACTGTGCGAAGAAGCAGGTGTTCCTTGGGAATGTATGGACATCAGCTTCATCTCGCAGCTTAGTCCTTCTTGCAGCCTGACGAATAAAGACCTCGATATAGAAGAAGAGAAAAAGGAAGGTTTGCCCTACCCCACGACCTTTGTGCCTGGGCGCAACCTCTTTTTCCTCTCCGTTGCTGCCATCTATGCCCGCAACCACGGCATTTACGACATCATTACAGGTGTGGGTCAAGCAGACTTCAGCGGTTATCCCGATTGCAGAGACGGCTTTATAAAGAGCCTGAACACCACGCTCAATCTGGCAATGGACGAGCAGTTCCGCCTGCATACTCCCCTTATGTGGCTCGACAAGCAGCAGACATGGGCTTTGGCCGACGAACTTGGCGTGCTCGACACAATCCGCTATCGCACCCTCACTTGCTACAACGGTATCGTTGGCGACGGCTGCGGACATTGCCCATCTTGCAAGCTTCGCAGAGAAGGTTTGGAGAAGTATCTGGCCAACCCCTCTAAACATCCTCAAAAGTGAAGGCTTTAAGATTCTCTCTTCCAAAACAATCATTCCTTAACTCCTACAACTCCCTTAACTCCAATTATATGGATTCATTAAAGGCTCTCGGCAAGAAAACCGAATATTCTCAGAAGTATAATCCAGAGGTGCTGGAAGCTTTCGAGAACAAACACCCTGAGAACGACTACTGGGTACGCTTCAACTGTCCGGAGTTCACGGCATTATGCCCCATCACAGGACAACCCGACTTCGCAGAGATTCGCATCAGTTACCTGCCCGACAAGCGAATGGTGGAGAGCAAAAGCCTTAAGCTCTACCTCTTCAGCTTCCGCAATCACGGCAGTTTCCACGAGGATTGCGTCAACGTTATTATGAAGGACCTCATCCGCCTTATGGAACCTAAGTACATCGAGGTAACAGGCTTCTTCCTGCCAAGAGGCGGCATCAGCATCCATCCTTATGCCAATTATGGCAAGCCAGGCACAAAGTACGAAGAGATGGCTCAGTTCCGACTCCTCCACCACGACCTTTGAACTTGCCAAACGACACACGTTAAATTGCCAAACGACACACGTTAAGTTGCCCAACGACACGTGTTAAGTTGACGAAGTTAACGTGTTAAGTTGACAAAATACCTGTACCTACTTTAATAAGTACCTTAGCAGACATTTACATACAAGCGATGAACATCCTCCTTGAACCCTTTTTCAAGACGCAGCACGGAACAGCGCCTTTCTCACAAATCAAGCTCGAAGACTACGAACCTGCCATCCTCGAGGCGATGAAGATGGAAGACGAGGCCATCGATGCTATTGTCAATAATCCCGAACCACCCACGTTCCAGAACACCATTGCCCCAAGGACAGGCGAACTGCTGGAACGCACGACAAGCATCTTCTTCAACCTCGTCAACGCCAACACCAGCGATGAGATGGACGCTTTGGCACAGAAACTCTCGCCAATGCTGACAGAGCATTATGCCCGCATTATGCATAACGAGAAGCTTTTCGAAAGAGTTCAAAGGGTGAAGAGTTCAACAGAGGAAAAGCTTTCAACAGAGGAGGCAAAACTTCTGGAAGACACCTACGATGCTTTTGTCCGCAGCGGCGCACTTCTCAGCAAAGAGAATAAGGAAAGGTTTGCTGCAATCGAGACAGAACTTGCCCAGCTTGGTTTGCAATTCTCTCAGAATGTGCTTAAACAGACCAATGACTTCGAGCTTCACCTTACCAATCCAGATGACCTGGCAGGACTGCCCGACTCAGCAAAAGAAGCTGCCGCCCTTGCCGCAAAAGAAAAGGGAAAGGAGGGCTGGATTTTCACCCTTCACGCACCAAGCTACGGCCCCTTCCTCACATACGCCGACAATCGCGAACTGCGCCGACAAATGTACTTGGCAAAGAACACGCTTTGCTGCAAAGGCGATTCCTGCGACAACAGGGAAATCGTCCGCCGCATTGTCAACCATCGACTAGAGTTGGCAAAACTGCTTGGCTACGAATGCTTTGCCGACTATGCCTTGAAAGACAGGATGGCAGGAACGACTTGCAGAGTGAACGACCTCATCGAAAAACTCTACGAAGCCTATATGCCTGTGGCAAAAGAAGAGGTAAACAGCCTCTCCCCAGCCCTCTCCAAAGGAGAGGGGGAAAGGAGCTGCGACAAATCTCCCTCTCCTTTGGAGAGGGATGGAGAGAGGCTTCTTCCTTGGGATTGGGCATATTACAGCCACAAGGAACAGCTGCGCAAACACAACATCGACAGCGAAATGCTTCGTCCATACTTCCAGTTACAGAAGGTCAAGGACGGTATCTTCGGTCTTGCCACAAAACTCTACGGCATTTCATTCCGCTTGCAACCAAAGATTGAAGTCTATCATCCCGATGTGGAAGCATACGAAGTGTTCGACAAGGACGGCAGTTTCCTGGCTGTCCTCTATGCCGACTTCTTCCCTCGCGCAAGCAAACAAAGCGGAGCATGGATGACAGACTTCCAGGAACAATACATCGACGAAGAGGGCAACGACCACAGGCCTCACGTCAGCATCGTAATGAACTTGACGAAGCCTACAGAAGAGAAGCCCTCGTTACTTACTTTGAGCGAGGTCGAGACCTTCCTGCACGAGTTCGGGCACGCACTTCACAGCATCTTCTCGAAGGTGCATTACAAAGCCCAGAGCGGCACAAACGTGAAGCGCGACTTCGTGGAGCTACCCTCGCAACTGATGGAGAACTTTGCCGTCGAACCAGAGTTCCTCCACACCTTCGCCTTTCACTTTGAGACAGGAGAACCCATTCCCGACGAACTTATCGAGCGTATCCGAAAGAGCCGAAACTTCAACTGCGGCTATGCATGCATCCGTCAACTCAGCTTCTGTATGCTCGATATGGCTTACCACACCCTGAAAGAGCCACTCGAAGGGGACATTATGGACTTCGAGAGCAAGGCTTGGAGCCGCACACAATTGCTGCCTTCCGTCCCTGGAACGAACATGAGCGTTCAGTTCTCGCACATCATGAGCGGCGGCTATGCAGCAGGCTACTACAGCTATAAATGGGCGGAGGTGCTTGATGCTGACGCCTTCAGCCTCTTCCTCGAAAAAGGAATCTTCGACAAAGAGACGGCAGAACGCTTCCGAAAGGAAATCCTTTCGAAAGGCGAAACACAAGACCCCATGCAACTCTATGTGAACTTCCGGGGTAAAGAACCCGACATCAAGGCCTTGCTTACGAGAAACGGCATCGTCCACGACAAGCAACGCGACCTCGACAGACGCTATCTCCGTATGGCTCAGATATGGAGCGAGAACAGCTACTGCCAGCGCCGACAGGTTGGAGCACTTGTCGTCAAGAACAAGATGATTATCAGCGACGGATACAACGGCACACCCTCCGGTTTCGAGAATGTCTGCGAAGAGAATGGCGTAACAAAGCCCTACGTCCTTCATGCCGAAGCAAATGCCATCACAAAGATTGCCCGAAGCGGCAACAACAGCGACGGCAGCACCCTCTACGTCACAGATTCGCCTTGTATCGAATGCGCCAAACTCATCATACAGGCAGGCATCAAGCGCGTCATCTATAGCCGTGAATACCGCCTCACCGACGGCGTTGACCTGCTTCGAAGGGCAGGTATTGAAGTTGAATACATCCCAATCTGATGATTCAGATTATAAAGAAATAAAATGGACAAACATCGCTTTACACCCCTGCTCATTGCTCTCGGCACGATAGTAGGCATCTGCATCGGCACTTTCTACACCAGCCACTTCTCTGGAGGGCGCATCAACATCATCAATACAGGCTCAAGCAAGGTTGGCTACCTCTTGCAACTCATCGACAACAACTATGTTGATACGGTCGATATGAACACACTTGTCGAGGATGCTATGCCACAGATACTCAGCGAACTCGACCCGCACAGCAGCTATTTCGGCCCAAAGGATGCAAAGGAAGCAAACGAAGACCTGAAAGGCTCCTTTAGTGGCATTGGCGTACAGTTCACAATGGAAAAAGACACCGTCTATGTCTCGTCCGTCATTCATGGAGGTCCAAGCGAAAGGGTTGGCATTCTGGCTGGTGACCGCATCGTCACAGCAGATACAATCTCCCTTGTCGGAATGGATACGGATTCTGTGATGAAACACCTCAGAGGCGAGAAGGGAACGAAGGTCAAACTCGGCATCAAACGTTACGGAACAGCAGACTTGCAGTACTTTACAATCATACGAGGCGACGTTCCTGTGGAAAGCGTTGATGCTTACTTTATGATAAATGAAAAGACTGGCTACATTCACATCAAGAACTTTGGAGAAAAAACCCATGACGAAATGTTTGAAGCTTTGGGCGACCTCAATATGGAGGGAATGAAGCAAGTCATCGTTGACCTTCGCGGCAATCGTGGTGGCTACATGCACATTGCTATCAAGATGGTCAACGAGTTCTTGCCAAAAGGAAAGCTTATTGTCTATACAGAAGGCCGCAAAAGTCCTCGTGAAGACTTCTGTAGCAATGGTCTCGGCAGCTATCAGAAGCTCCCCATAGTGGTACTCGTGGATGAGGGCAGCGCAAGTGCCAGCGAGATATTTGCAGGAGCCATTCAAGACAACGACAGAGGCACTATTGTGGGGCGTCGCACATTCGGCAAAGGATTAGTTCAGGAACCAATAGAGTTCCGCGACGGAAGTGTTGTTCGCCTTACTGTTGCCCGCTACTACACGCCAAGTGGCCGATGCATCCAGAAACCATACGAGAAAGGACATGGTGAAGAGTATGAAATGGACCTCATTGCACGCTACGAAAGAGGTGAATTCTTCTCGCAAGACAGCATCCATCAGGAAGGCGAGCAATATCAGACAAGCATTGGTCGCATCGTCTATGGCGGCGGTGGCATCATGCCCGATTTCTTTGTACCTGAGGACACATCTGCCACATCTTCCTATTATCGTGAAGCCGTCTTTACAGGACTTATCCGCCAATTCGCCTTTGCATACGCTGATGAGAACAGAGCAAAGCTGAACTCGCTACAAACGGTAGATAGAATGGTGAAGTTTATGAAGAAGGAAAACCTGGTGGAGAAGTTCGCACAATTCGCTGAGAAGCATCAGTTGCGCCGCCGCAACCTCATGCTTCAGAAGAGTCGCAGTCTCTTCGAGCGCAACATCTACGGCAGCATAATATATAATGTAGGCGAGATGAAGGACTATCTAATGTTCCTCGGAAAAGACGACCCAGCCGTCATCCAGGCCCAAGAGATACTCAATGAGGGGAAGTCGTTCCCAGCCTCCCCAGCCCTCTTTATGGGGAGTGATAAACACTAAATATGCATATCCATAAGAAATGGACGGATTAAACAATATATTTCTCCCCCTAAAGGGGGACGAGGGGGCTATCGTCATTTGCGCCCACGTCAATCCTGATGGCGATGCTATCGGCTCATCGCTTGCCCTGAAGCACTACCTCGAGAGGAAAGGCAAGCAGGCAACTGTTGTAGTTCCCAACATCTTCCCCGACTTCCTCAAGTGGCTGCCTGGTGCAGAAGACATCCTCATCTACACAAATGCCAAACACAAGGAACAGATAAAGGCAGCCATTGATGGAGCAGACCACATTATTGTCTGCGACCTCAATCAGCCCAACAGACTTGGTGGCCTTGAACAGGACATTATGGCAAAGGACGCTCCCCGCATCCTCATTGACCATCATCTCGACCCAAGCGACTTCTGTCAGACCACGTTCTCTGAGCCTCAGATGTGCGCAACAGGCGAAGTCATCTGCCATCTTCTTTCTGAAAACAACGAAATTGACGACATCTCTCAGACCGAAGCTATCTGCCTTTATACTGCGATGATGTGCGATACTGGAGCCTTTTCCTTTAACTCAAACCGCCCTATCATCTACGAGTTCATCAGTCATCTCCTGGCAAAGGGCATAGACAAGGACCAAATCTATCGCAATGTCTTCTACACCGCTTCTGAGGCACGTTTGCGGCTTCAGGGCTACCTGCTCTATGTCAACATGAAGGTTCTGCACGACCTTCACACAACCATAATGACCCTCACCAACGAAGAACGAAGGCGATTCAAGGTCAAGAACGGTGACACCGAAGGCATCGTCAACATCCCTTTGCAAATGCTTGGCATGAAGCTCAGCGTCTTCATCAACGAAGACACAGAGCATCCAGGCATTATGAAGCTAAGCCTTCGCAGTGTTGGCGACTTTCCTTGCGACCAGATGGCTTCGCGCTTCTTCAATGGCGGCGGACACAAAAACGCCAGCGGCGGAAAGCTACAATGCACAATGGCTGAAGCCATAGAGAAAGTAAAGATGGCAATAGGACTCTACGCAGACATGTTGAAATGAAGCATATACACATTATTATATATGTCGTCTTTTCCTGCCTTTTGCTGGCTTGCAGTGACAATCGCTCTGCAAGTTCCGAAGAGACGGGCGATACACTTCGACTTCGCTATGCAAAGAACCTGACTATTGTAAACTATAGCGACCGAACCGAAGTGACGCTCCGCAATCCTTGGGACACACTTCATAACCTTGCGAAATACATCCTTTGCGAGGATAAGACTCTTCCCATAAAGGGTGATGGCGTGCCTGTTACCATTCCTCTTCGCAATGCTGGCATCTTCAGTAGCGTCCATCTTGCCTTGCTCCACGAGCTGAAGGCAGACAGCGTAGTTGGAGGTATCTGTGATTTGGAGTTCTGCAACCTTGAAGATTTCAAGAAGGCTATCGATAAAGGCAGTATTGCTAATCTTGGCAATAGCATTCAACCAAGCTTAGAACAAATCATCAACCTCAATCCCGATGCCTTGCTGCCAAGTCCTTTCGAAAACAGCGGAGGGCTGGGACGTGTTGAGAAGCTAGGCATCCCTATCATTTGGTGTGCCGACTATATGGAGCATACGCCTCTTGGTCGCGCAGAATGGATTCGCTTCTATGGACTTCTCTTTGGACGAGGTAACGAAGCAGACAGCATCTTTGGCAATGTTGAAAGACGTTACAATGAGCTTTGCGACAAAGCAAGAAACGCAGAGACAAAGCCACGACTACTTCCCGAAATGCCTTGGAGCGGGCAATGGACTTTGCCAGGCTCAGGAAGTTCATCCACAAAGCTTTATGCCGATGCAGGTGCCGAGTATCTTTTTTCCAATCTCGAAGGCAATGGCGGCATCCCTCTAAGTACAGAAAAAGTGGTGGATAGGGCTGTGGATGCGGATATATGGCTCATTAAGCATCATGGCCCACTCAATCGCCAACAGATGAACTCCGACACACCTCTTCTTGCAGGCATCAAAGCCCCAATCTGGTGGTGCGACACATCGGTTACACTTCTCTATGAGGAAACGCCTTTCCACCCTGAACGACTGCTCGAGAACCTCATCGCAATACTGCATCCAGAAATGAACGTTCAGCCTGCTTACAAATATTTTTCAAGATTAGAGAATAGCAATTAATGAAGGAAGTTCGATATTTCTATGCTCCGGATGCAGCCAGTTCTACTGAGTTACCTGCCGATGAAGCCGGACATGCTTTGCGGGTTTTGCGGCTTGGCGTGGGCGATGAACTCTTGCTTGCCGACGGTAAGGGCTGTTTCTATCGCGCCACAATCACAGCAGCCACAGGGCATCGCTGCACTTATCGCATAGAGGAAACATTGCCGCAAGAGCCTGCATGGAAAGGACATCTGCACCTTGCAATGGCTCCAACAAAACTGATGGACAGGGTGGAATGGTTTGCGGAAAAGGCAACAGAGATAGGTTTCGACGAACTTAGTTTTCTTGAATGCCAGTTCAGCGAAAGGCGAGTCGTCAAGGAAGAACGAATTGACAAGATTCTTGTCTCTGCTATGAAGCAAAGCCATAAAGTCTGGAAACCAAAACTCAACAACATAAAGCGCTTCCGCGACTTCATCAATCAAGAGCGCGAAGGCGACAAGTTCATCTGCCATTGCTATGAAAGCGAGGACAAGCCTCTCCTTTTCGATGTGCTTCGGCCAGGAGTTCCTACAACTGTTCTTATCGGTCCTGAAGGCGACTTCAGCATAGATGAAGTGCGACAAGCCTTACAGAACGGTTTCCGAAGCGTCAGCCTTGGCAGCAGTCGTCTGCGCACAGAAACGGCTGCTTTGGTGGCAGTTCATATGATGCAGCTTAAAGCAACCTTATGACGCGGATGCCTGTTTGCGTGGAGTGCTGCTGCATATATTGGTAGAGCGTCATAGGTTCCAGCACAACTTTCTTGTGGATGCTGCTGGCATTGAGGAGGTGAAGCTTACCGTCATTGCCCCAGACAGCAAAGCCGACATGAGCGATGTCGAGACCTGCCTTTCGTGTTGTAATGGCAATGATGTCGCCGTCTTTGATTTGGCCAAGAACCTTTCGGCTGTCCCCCACCCTTTCCTTCGGGATGTAACGGACAGTTGCACCCGATGCACGTTTCTCCATTTCGGCAATAAGGCGACGCTCTTCCATATTAACCTTCAGCAAAGGATAGGATTCGGGATGCGTGCTCATATAGGTCAGGCTGAGCTTCATTGGGACGGAAACGTTGTTGGCCGGCACCACTTCCTTGACCATTCCGAGCCGCTCACCCGATTGAATCCACTGGCTGAAGTAGTGGTTGCGACTACTGTAGCCGTTTATCTTACCATCCTGATAACGAAGCTTTTGCAGCCACGAGAGGTAGTCTTCCCATCGCTTGCTGCCGTGTTTTGTCGTGAGGGCAAGAGCGCAACAGTTCTCAACCAAAGTGGTACAGTCGAGGCTTTGCAAATTGATGGCAAGATGCTCTTCCTTGTCCTTTATCTCCAGCGTGTGTGCCACATAGGGAAGATTCATGAGCTGACGGGCGTAGAACAAAGTCAAGGTCCCCTCCCCCTTTTGAGGAAGTTCCTTTGCTCCAAGTTCCAACAATTCAACAACTCGAAGACTGTCCTCGCGAGTATATGTAAGAGACTCACAGACCCCCTTAAAGGGGAGAAGGAAGAGCAAAAATATAGTAAATATGTGTTTCATATTATTCTCCATTTTCTTCTGGCAAATGCAATAAAGCGGTTACTGCGAAAGTGACGAGGCAGAAGCCCATGACGGCGATGAAGAACTGGCTGTAGCCCATTTTGTCGGCAAGCCAACCACTAACCATGCCTGGCAGCATTACGCCTCCGAGGTACTGGAAAGCCGTACAAAACGAGAAGACAGAGGTGCTTCTTTCGCCATGAGAGAAACTGACGAGATAAAGCGTGTAAGCTGTAAATCCTAAGCCATATCCCACCTGCTCGAAGAAGACACAGGAAGCAATGAGCGAGAGATTCTGCGTTCCGCTAAGACTGAGATAGACATAGACAATGTCGGGCAAAGTGATGCACAGCACCAAAGGCCAAAGCATCCGCCGCAAACCATATTTCGACACGAGCCAGCCTCCCACAATTCCGCCGCCAAGCAAGCCAATGACACCCAATGTACCATAGACAAAGCCGTACTGCACATCTGTCAAAGCCAAACCTCCCTCTTCTACAGTTCGTTTCAGAAAGAGCGGAACAATCTTCGTCAAAAGTCCTTCAGGAAGTCGAAAAAGCAGAATGAAGAGCAGGGCAGTAATAAGGTGCGGCTTTGTGAAGAAGACGCGAAGGGTCAACATAAAGTCCTTGAGGACAGAAGATTTCTCTTCTTTTGGGCAGTCAGAGGGGGGCGTAGGCAAAACCTTCCAATGGTAGGCAAAAAGCATAAGCATCAGACCTGCAACAGCCAAAAACGTTACGCTCCAAGAAAGCGGAATACTCATTTCGCTCTTCTGAAGCAAACCCGCCAGCACGACCAGTCCTCCCTGTCCCAAGACCATTCCGATGCGATAGAATGTGTTGCGAAGACCTACATAAAGTTCCTGCTCTTTGTTCTCAAGACCAAGGATATAGAAGCCGTCGGCACAGATGTCGTGAGTGGCGCTGCTGAAGGCAATCAGCATGAACAGGGCAAGCGAGGCTTGCAGCCAGAAACCGGTGGGCAGCGTAAATGCCAGCAAAGCCAGCGCTGCCCCGATGAGCAACTGCATGGCGAGAATCCACCAACGCTTTGTCCTGATGCCATCAACGATAGGACTCCACAAAGGCTTAATGACCCATGGCAGCCCCAGCCAACCTGTATAGAAAGCTATTTGCGTATCTGTCAGGCCCATCTCCTGATAGAGGATAATCGACATCAGCATAACTGCTGCATAGGGCATCGCTTCGCCCAGATAAAGGCTCGGAATCCATAGAAGCGGACTTCGCCTGTTGGATGATACAGTATTTATCATATAGGGAACATCTTTAATCTGTGTCTGCAAAGGTAGCGAATTATTCAATACGCACAAAGGATTTGGCGGATTATTTTACGATAGAGTGAAAAAACACTAACCTTTATCGGAACATAGAAAAGGTTTCCTCTTAGAAAAATCGTTTTTTACCTACATACCTACATAAGTGCATTTTACGCATTGAAGCTCAACGTCTTATACGATGTAGGTAACCTACATAAAAACGAAGCTACCTACATAAAATGACAAAATCTTGACAAAATAATGGCCATAAAATTGTCGATTGACTGATTCTCAATGCATTTCGTTTGAAATAAAAACGGAGAAACATTTTGTTTCCCCTGCGAAACAAAAAGTTTCCTTAAGGAAACAAAAAGTTTCGCACAGGAAACAAACGAGAGACACGTTTCTACTCTACTGGTTAAAACTGAAAAGTGAGGTGTTTTTGAACAAAAAGTGAAAAAGGAAAGTGTTCCGCACATAAGAAACACATCATAAAACATCCAAGAAAGGCGAAGATTTTTTGCAGAATTTGCCTATTTTTCGTAAACCCTTGCAGAAACAGAAAAAATGTTGTACCTTTGCACCCCCAAAAGTATAAAAAGTATAAGGGAGTAGAGATTAAGGATTAGAGATTAAATAACATACAAGATATGAGCAAGAAATTCACGGAACGTAACAAGCTTAATCTGAGCGATGTAAATAAAGAAGTGCTCCAGCAGTGGGACGAGGAAGATGTGTTCCACCAGAGTATCTCCGAGAGAGAGGGATGTCCTTCGTTCGTCTTCTACGAAGGCCCCCCATCTGCCAACGGACATCCGGGCATTCATCATGTACTGGCTCGCAGCATCAAGGATACTTTCTGTCGCTTCAAGACGATGAAGGGCTATCAAGTGAAGCGCAAGGCTGGCTGGGACACACACGGACTGCCCGTCGAGCTTGGCGTGGAGAAGGAACTCGGCATCACGAAGGAAGACATCGGCAGGACCATCAGCATTGAGGAATACAACCGCAAGTGCCGCGAGAACGTGATGATGTATACCAACGAGTGGGCCGACCTCAGCCACAGGATGGGCTATTGGGTAGATATGGAACACCCGTACATCACCTACGACAACAAGTATATCGAAACCCTTTGGTGGCTCCTGAAACAGCTCTACCAGAAGAACCTTCTCTATAAGGGCTACACCATCCAGCCTTACAGCCCCGCCGCAGGCACAGGACTCTCGAGCCACGAGCTGAACCAGCCCGGCTGCTATAGGGATGTGAAGGACACGACGGTGACGGCGCAGTTCCGCATTGTCACAGAGAACACAGAGAAGACAGAGAACACAGAGAAATTCTTACAGGCATTGAAAGCCTCTGTGACCTCTGTTTCCTCTGTGCCCTCTGTGTATATCTTGGCTTGGACAACCACTCCGTGGACTTTGCCCTCGAACACAGCTCTTTGCGTAGGACCTAAGATTGACTATGTTGCCGTGAAGGGCTGCAATCCCTATACTGGCGAAGAGGCCATCTACATCCTTGCCGAAGCTCGTCTCTCTGCCTATTTCCAGGCAGAAGAGGGAAAGGAACTGGAGATTGTATGGCGAGGCAAGGGAGAGGCTCTCATCGGCATGAAGTACGAGCAACTTTTCCCGTGGGTGAAGCCGTGTGCGCTTGAGGACGGGAAGGCCGTTGATAAGAGTGCAGATGCTTTCCGTGTTATTCCTGGCGATTATGTTACTACGGAAGACGGTACAGGTATCGTACACATAGCTCCCACTTTCGGTGCTGATGACGCTAAGGTGGCAAAGGATGCAGGCATTCCAAGCCTCTTCATCATTGACAAGGCAGGCGACACACGTCCGATGGTGGACTTCACCGGCAAGTACTTCGTGAAGGACGATATGGACGCCGACTTTGTGGAGGCTTGCGTCAACGAAAGCTACTGGAAGCATTCGGGCGACTTCGTGAAGAACGCCTACGACCCGAAGTATGCCGATTTGGACGAGAAGGCACTTGCCAAGACCGAAGACCTGAACATCGTCCTCTGCATGGAGATGAAGCAGGCTGGCACGGCCTTCAAGATAGAGAAGCACGTCCACAACTATCCCCATTGTTGGCGCACGGACAAGCCTGTCCTCTACTATCCGCTCGACTCTTGGTTCATCCGTTCTTCGGCAGCCAAGGAGCGTATGATGGAACTCAACAACACTATTCTTTGGAAGCCTGAAAGCACCGGCACAGGTCGCTTTGGCAAGTGGCTTGAGAACCTCAACGACTGGAACCTCTCGCGCTCCCGCTATTGGGGGACGCCTCTTCCCATCTGGCGCAACAAGGAGACGCGCGAAGAGATTTGCATCGGCTCTGTCGAGGAACTGTATAATGAAATAGAAAAGGCTGTTGCAGCAGGCGTAATGCCCAGCAACCCGCTGAAGGAGAAAGGCTTCGTGCCTGGCGATATGAGTCAGGAGAACTACGACCGTATCGACCTTCACCGTCCATACGTTGACCAGATTTGGCTCGTGGGTAAGAGCGGCGCTGTCCTGAAGCGTGAGCTTGACCTCATTGACGTTTGGTTCGACTCTGGTGCAATGCCTTACGCACAGTTCCATTATCCCTTCGAAGGAGTTAAGAGTGAAGAGTTAAGAGTTAAGAATAAAAGTAACAAATCAGAAGGTAAAACAAACTCTGATTCTTCACTCTTCACTCTTCACTCTTCACTTCCAACTCCCCCGAGTTCTTTCCCTGCCGACTTCATCGCAGAAGGTGTTGACCAGACTCGTGGCTGGTTCTATACATTGCACGCCATTGCCACTATGGTCTTCGACAGCGTTTCCTACAAGGCAGTCATCAGCAACGGCCTTGTGCTCGACAAGAACGGCATGAAGATGTCGAAGCGTCTGGGCAATGCCGTTGACCCGTTTGGTGCCATTGAGAAGTACGGTAGTGATGCTGTTCGCTGGTACATGATAACGAACAGCGCACCGTGGGACAACCTGAAGTTCGACGAGGAAGGCGTGCAGGAAGTGAGCCGTACCTTCTTCGGCAAGCTCTTCCAGACGTATTCTTTCCTGACGATGTACGCCAACGTGGATGGCTGGAGCTACCAAGAGCCTGATGTGCCGATGAACGAGCGCCCCGAGATGGACCGCTGGATTCTCTCCTGCCTGAACAGCCTCATCCGCGAGGTTGAGCAGTGCTACGAGGATTACGAGCCAACAAAGGCCGGACGCCTCATTCAAACCTTCGTGGTGGATAACGTCAGCAACTGGTTCGTGCGCCTCTCGAAGAAACGCTTCTGGGGTTCTGCCATGAGCCTCGACAAGCTGAGTGCTTACCAAACATTATATAATTGTCTTGAAACGGTGGCTCGCCTGATGGCTCCCATCGCTCCCTACTATGCCGACCGTCTTTGGCGCGACCTCTGCGAGGCAACAGGCAGGGGCGAGACGAAGAGCGTTCACCTTGCGAAGTTCCCGGTTGCCGATGATGCCAAGATTGACCAAGAGCAGGAGCAAAGGATGGCTCTCGCCCAGCAGGTGACAAGCATGATTCTCTCGCTCAGAAAGAAAGAGCAGATTGTCGTGAAGCAACCCTTGCAGCGCATCGCCATCCCCGCCACAAGCGCCGAGCAGCAACAACGCATCATGGCTATGCAACAGCTTATCCTCGACGAAGTTAACGTCAAGGAACTGGAATTTGTTGAGGCTCAGGGAATGCTCGTCAAGCAGGTGAAGTGCAACTTCCGCACGATGGGCAAGAAGTTCGGCAAGCTGATGAAAAGCGTCAATGCAGCTGTTTTGGCCATGAGCCAAGAACAGATTGCAGAACTGGAAGCCCAGGAGCATCTGCCTCTCACACTCGACACAGGCGAACAAGTAACCGTTGATCTCGAGGACATCGAAATCTTCAGCCAAGACATTCCGGGTTGGAGCGTTGCCAACGAAGGCACGCTGACTGTTGCCCTCGACCTCACCATCACCGAGGACTTGCGTCTCGAAGGTATTGCCCGCGAACTTATCCGCAGCATACAAACCCTCCGCAAGGACAGCGGCTTCGACATCACCGACCGCATCAGCGTCACTATCCCCGAAAGCGAGGACAACCGCACCTGCCTCAACAAGTTCAGCAGCTACATAGCATCTCAAGTCCTTGCCGACAGCATCAGCCTCGGCGCAGAACTTTCGGTAAGCAAGAACTTGGCATAAACCCCTTTGAATTAATTAATTTTGAATTTTGAATTAGGTAAAAGATATGGAAGAAAACAAAGTAAGGTACTCCGACGAAGAGCTTGAGGAGTTCCGTCAACTCATCGAAGAGAAACTGGCAGTCGCCAAAAGCGACTACGAAGTATTGATGAAGAAAATCAATGGTGATGGCGAAGACGACGAAGAGCCGCACTCCACCTACCACACCCTCGAGGAAGGTTCGGAAACGCTCTCCAAGGAATCGCTCATGAACGAATGCCAGCGTGCCCAGAAGTTCATCACAGGCCTTCAGGCAGCACTTGTCCGCATCCAGAACAAGACATACGGCATTTGTCGCGAGACAGGCAAACTGATTCCAAAGGAACGCCTTCGCGCTGTGCCTCACGCCACACTCTCCATCGAAGCCAAGCAAGCAAGGGACAAGAGAAAGTGAAAGCCAAGAAGAAACAGGCTTTAGCCTCAGCAGCCCTTGCCATCGGCATCATTGCTATCGACCAAGCCATTAAGGTGGCGGTCAAGACAAGTATGTATCTGCACCAGAGCATCAAGGTGACGGAGTGGTTCCAGATTCTCTTCACAGAGAACGATGGAATGGCTTTCGGTATGGAGGTCATTCCCAAGTGGTTCCTCACTTCGTTCCGCATCGTGGCAGTCGTTTTCCTTATCTGGTACATCTGCCGAAGCATTAAGAGAGGCATCAACTGGGGCTATCTTGTCTGCCTAACGATGATAACCGCTGGAGCAGCAGGCAACATCTTCGACTGCATGTTCTACGGGATGATATTCAACAACCCGCCAGCGCCCATGATAGCGGAGTTTGTTCCCTGGGGCTTAGGCTACGGTCAGTTGATGCTGGGGCGCGTGGTCGATATGTTCTACTTCCCCCTCGTGGAATGGGACTGGCCTGGGTGGATGCCCCTTTGGGGCGGCGAGCACTTCATCTTCTTCAGCCCCGTCTTCAACTTTGCCGATGCCAGCATCTCCTGCGGCGTCATAGCCCTCATCATCTTCTACAATAAGAAAATGTTCAAATGAAAAGCTGCCCCCACCAAACCTCCCCGAGGGGAGGGCTTCGTTCTCTCCCCCTCGGGGGAGTTGGAGGGGGGCTTTTTATTCTCCTCCTTCTTGCCTGCTCCCCTTCCCTGCCGAGCGGCGTTCTCGATGAAGACAAGATGGAGGATGTGCTGGTCGATTACCATTTGGCACAGGGAATGGCAGAGGCTCAGGGCGACAATTCCGACATCACACGCTACAAATACATTCAGGCCGTCTTTCGCAAGCATCGCATCACCGAAGCCCAGTTCGACTCTTCGATGGTCTATTACAGCGGACGTGCCGAAGACTTCCTCCTTATATATAATAATGTAGTGACCCGAGTGCAAGCTCAGGCCGAGCGAATGGGTCTTGAGGCAGAAGCCACTCGGGACCGCTTTGCCACGCTCTCGAATGAGGGCGACACAGCCAACATTTGGCTGGGCAAGGACTTTGCCTGCATCACCGGCAATCCCGTGGGCTGCGTCTGGTCCTTTCAGATGAAGGCGGATTCCACCTTCCGCCATGGTGACAGCTTTATCTGGCGCTTCAAGACGCAATTCGTGGCTCGCTCCATGAACAACGAAGCCGTTGTTTTGCTCAATTTCTACTACGACAAAGATACCGTTGCGTGCATCACAGACCTGCTCCGTAACAGTCCGAAGAACGAGATTCACTACACCCCCGACAAAGCCATCGACTCTCTCGACCTCCGCTCCATTTCGGGCTTTATTTATCTGCCGCCAGTCAGAGGTGCCGACCCTCCAAAACCCTTGCTTGTCAGCGAAATAAAGCTCATCAGGATGCACAAGAAGGTTGAAGTTGCAGAGCCGAAGGTTGAAACGGATTCTCTTGAAGCCGACACGCTTGACCTCGACACCATTCCTGAGGAGAAGAGCGAGCGCCTCACACCACTTCAGGTGCGTGAGAGCCAGCCACGAAAGCGCACGATACACGTCACGAAGGAGAACCCCAACCCGATTCACCCTCAGCGCGGCATTCCTGAACGCAATAGACGAAAGAAATGAAACGTGCCTATCACGACATCATTCTGCCCGACGGAACCCATCGCCACGGCCCCGTTGTTGTTGAGACTGACGAGGAAGGGCGTTTCCTCAGCTGGCACCACCTCAAGGAAGAAGAGCCATTCACCGAATGGGTTGGCGGCACATATTCTGCGTAAGGGCGTGATGCTTCAGTCGCTTAACCGACTTGCAACAATCGGTTAAGCGGTTTGCGTCAGTCGGTTCACCGATTTTAATCCCGCTTTCTGGCTTTGAAGCCAAGACTTTCTACGGCAAGACGGATGTCGTCTTCCCGATGAAGACCCACGATGCTTGCCGTTCCGTCCTTGAGCGACACCTCCACACTTTCCACGCCCTCGACCGAAGCAATGGCCTGCTGGACGTTTTCAACACAATGGCTGCACCTCATGCCCTCAACATTATATATAATACAGGAGGCAAGCGCTTCATCTTCGTGATGATGATGGTGGTGATGCTCCTTGCCGCCGAAAAGATGCCAGGGGAACAGCGCCCTCAGCAGAAGCACGAGCAACAGAGCTGTGCAGAGATAGGAGAAGATGCCGATGCCTTCATCGTGGCAAGCAGCATACTGCGCAACAGGTGCCGTGAACCATTCCCGTGGCAGCAGATAGTCGATGCCGAAGCCAAAGATAACAGCTCCCATAATAATGGAAATCAGATAAATAAGCATTGTGCGTTTACCCAACACTTTGCCAACGACCAAGATGCTTGCAGCATTGCTGGCAGGTCCAGCCATCAGCAAGACCAAAGCCGCTCCAGGCGTCAAGCCCTTCAGCATCAGCGCCAAAGCAATGGGGATGCTTCCTGTGGCACAAAGGTACATGGGAATGCTGAAAAGGAGCACAAAGAGGATGCTGTAGAAGGTGTTGCCCTGAAAGACTGTGAACCATGAATCGGGCACGGCGGCTGTGATGATGCCAGCCACGATGAGTCCGATAGCCAGCCATTTACCGATGTCCTCCATCATCTCGCCAAAGGCATAGGAGAGAGCACCCCTCAAACTTCCTCCCGAGGAGGGAGACTTACCTGCGCCCTTCTCCCCTCCTCCTCGGGGGAGGGGTTGGGAGAGGGGGCTGTCAAACATATTGCACAGCACCCCTCCGAAGACAGCCGTCAGCAAAGCAACAATGGGGCGAATCACGGCAAAGGGCAGACCCATAAGGCTGTAGGTGGCGATGATGCTATCCACACCTGTCTGCGGTGTGGCAATAAGGAAGGAAATCGTCGCGCCCTTGCTTGCCCCTTCCCTGCGAATACCCATTGCCGTAGGAATCACACCACACGAGCACAAAGGCAAAGGCACGCCGAAAAGGGCAGCAAGCACAACACTCCTGAGCGAATTTTCGCCCAGATACTTAGTATAAACCTTGGCAGGGATGAACTCGTGCATCAGGCCTGCAAGCAGAAAACCCAGCAGAAGGTAGGGCGACATCTCGCAAAGCAGAGACCATATTTCAATTAAAATATCGACCATCGAACACTTTATTGATAATTCCGCGCAAAGTTACAAAGAAATTGTGAATTGTGGATTGTGATTTACGAATTAAATTAGTACCTTTGCATAAAAATAACAAGAAATGAGTATGCAAAAGACAATAGGAGTGTTGACGGCAATGATTGTGGAATACAATCAGGTTGCCGCTATGCTGCAAGACACGGGGACGGTACAGGTAGGCCCCCAGAAGTTCCTTGTAGGCACTATGGGAGAGAACAAAGTGGTGCTGCTGCAATGCGGCATCGGAAAGGTTAATGCCGCGACCGGAGTGACGAACCTCATTATGTCGTTCCATCCCGACTACGTCATCTCTACAGGCGTTGCAGGCGGCATAGACACAGGGATAGGCGTGATGGACGTCGTTATAGGCAAAGACGTCTGCTATCACGATGTCATTTGCGGCGACAACTGCGACCCGGGTCAGGTGCAAGGCTTGCCCAAGTTCTTCAAAGGCGACGAGTACCTCATTCAGATTGCCACGTCTCTGAAGACCGATACCCGCATCGTTCCAGGCACTATATGCACGGGCGACCAGTTCATCACCAAACGCGAAGAGCTGGACGTCATCAAGGAAAAGTACCCCGATGGACTTGCTGTCGATATGGAAAGCGGAGCCATTGCCCAAGTCTGCCATTTGTGGAATGTGCCCGCGCTCAGTTTCCGCATCATCAGCGACACACCGGGCGTGAAGGAACACTTCGACCAGTACCTCAACTTCTGGGAAACGATGTCCGACAAGAGCTTTGCCGTCACCAAGGAATTCCTGAGCAAAATATAATTCCCGACACCTCATTAGCCGTGTAACAACGCAATGAAGTACGGAAAACGGCGAACAGATAATAATTTTGTCATTTGCCGATTGGCGAATTGTAAATTATTTCTTACCTTTGCACCCGATTTCATAAACGGAGAGATGCCAGAGTGGTCGAATGGACCGCACTCGAAATGCGGCGTACTCTTACGGGTACCCTGGGTTCGAATCCCAGTCTCTCCGCAGGAAAAGAGGGAAGCTTTTAAGTTTCCCTCTTGCTTTTTTTGGTGAAGTGGTCATTTCTTTGTACCTTTGCGGTGAGATTCTGCAAAAACAGATGAGAAAGACACGGTCAAACTTCCATTTCCCTGTTGTGATGATGGCGGCGGTTGCGGTTTCTGCTGCCGTTCAAGCACAGCAAAGGCCGAACATCGTCCTGTTCATGGTCGATGATATGGGCTGGCAGGACACGTCTGTGCCTTTCTGGACGAAGCCGACACCTCTGAACAACACCTACGAGACACCCAACATGGAACGCTTGGCGCGGCAGGGAATGCTCTTCTCCGAGGCCTACGCCAGCGCCATCAGCTCGCCAAGCCGCTGCTCGTTGCTGACGGGAAGTAACGCTGCCCGACACCGTGTGACGAACTGGACGTTCCGCAAAGGCCAAATGACCGACGGCGAGGACGACCTGCTCGCTCCGCCCGACTGGAACTACAACGGCCTCTGTCAGGCGGAGGGTACACCCAATACCTTCGTCGCCCGTTCGTTTGTCGATATTCTTCGCTCCGCAGGCTACCACACCATCCATTGCGGCAAGGCACATTGGGGCGCTCAGGACACGCCTGGCGAGTCGCCTCTGCACTTCGGCTTCGAGGTGAACATCGCGGGTCACGCTGCCGGAGGGCTTACAACCTACCTGAGTGAAAGCAACTTCGGCCATGATGCCGAAGGTCGTCCAACGGCTCAGTTCGCCATTCCTGGCCTGAAAAAGTATTGGGGCACAGGCACTTTCCTCACAGAAGCCTTGACGCAGGAAGCGCTCGGAGCGTTGGATAAAAGCCGCCAGCCCTTCTTCCTCTATATGTCGCACTATGCCGTCCACATCCCCATTGACCGCGATATGCGCTTCTACGAAAAGTATCGCAAGAAGGGACTTTCGGAGAAGGAAGCGGCTTACGCCTCGCTCGTTGAAGGCATGGACAAGAGTCTGGGCGACATCCTCGACTGGCTCGAAAGTAACGGTCTGGCGGAGAACACCATCGTCCTCTTCATGAGCGACAACGGCGGCTATGCTTCCGGCACGGAATGGCGCGACGAACCGCTCTTCACGCAGAACGAACCCTTGCGAAGCGGCAAAGGCTCTTTGCTCGAAGGCGGCATCCGCGAACCGATGATTGTGCGCTGGCCGGGTGTCGTCAAAGCAGGGTCCCGTTGCGACAGCTACCTCTGCATAGAGGACTTCTTCCCTACCATTCTCGAAATGGCAGGCATCCGTCGCTATCAAGTTCCGCAGACGATAGATGGCAGTAGCTTTCTGCCATTGCTCCGGGGAAAAGGCGACCCGTCGAAAGGACGCTGCCTGATATGGAACTATCCGCATGTGTGGGGCAACAAGGGACCGGGCATCGACCTCAACTGCGCCATTCGCGAAGGCGACTGGAAGCTCATCTACAGCTACAAGACCGGGCAGAAGGAACTCTACAACATCCGTCTTGACATAGGCGAGGAGCACAATCTCGCAGCCGAGCAGCCGAAGCTTGTCCGCCGTCTCTCCCATCGTCTTGGCAAACGCCTTAGAGCCATGGATGCTCAGCGCCCTACCCTAAAAGCCACAGGCAAGCCGTGCCCTTGGCCCGACGAGCAACTTTTCACCTTTTAGCCTTCCCTTAATTTTTCATTTTTATTTTTTGGGGGCTTTTTGTCTTCATTTCTCCGCCTCAAAATACTTCATTTTTTTCTATGTAAATAATTGCCAATTTACTTGCGTAATTCAAGAAATTGTCGAAAATTTGCAGAGTGAGAGATGAGGAAAAGAGACGCGTTAAGTTCGCCAACGACACGCGTGTAAAGTGAGAACGACACACGTTAAGTTCGCCAACGACACACGTGTAGTTTGCCAACAACACACGTTAAGTTTGCCAACGAGACAGGTGTAAAAATGAAAGAATGAGAAATGAGAAATGAAAAACGAGAACAATCCCTAATCCAACTCTGCTTGGAGCCTTAGCATTTCGTCGCGGAGGATGGCGGCATCTACAAACTCCAGCCTCTTGGCTGCTTCCTCCATCTTTTTCTTGAGGCTGGCTATGCGCTTCTTCTTCTCTTCAACGGTCAGCGTGTCAGGTTCCGCTACGGCAAGGACGGAGTAGTTGCCCACTTCCGTCTCGCCCGATGGGGAGAGACCAATCTTAATGCCTCCGAACGCGGGAGTCTGGTCGGGGCTTACTTTCTTTATCGGCTTGGGCGTGATGCCGTGCTCTGCATTGTAGCGAAGCTGCTTCTCGCGGCGGCGATTGGTCTCGTTGATGGTTGCTGCCATACTGTCCGTGATGCTGTCGGCATACATGATGGCTTTGCCGTTCACATGTCGGGCAGCGCGGCCAATGGTCTGCGTCAAGCTTCGCTCGTTGCGAAGGAAGCCCTCTTTGTCGGCATCAAGAATCGCCACCAAAGACACTTCTGGCAGGTCGAGTCCCTCGCGCAAAAGATTCACGCCAACAAGGACATCATAGACCCCTGCACGCAATTCCCCGATGATGCGCACCCGCTCCAACGTGTCAACATCGCTATGGATATAGGTCGTCTGAACGCCAGTCCCCAAAAGATACTCCGTCAGTTCCTCGGCCATGCGTTTCGTCAGTGTCACCACCAGCACACGCTCGCCTCGTTCCACACATTGCTGAATCTCTTCCATCAGGTCGTCAACCTGGTTCTCCGTAGGCCGCACCTCAATCAGAGGGTCAAGGAGGCCTGTGGGACGAATCACCTGCTCCACGACAATGCCCTCGCTCTGCGCAATCTCGTAGTTGGCAGGCGTTGCGCTGACATAGATTACCTGATTCGTCATCTCCTGAAACTCCTCGAACTTGAGAGGACGGTTGTCCTTGGCGGCAGGCAAGCGGAAGCCATACTCCACGAGTGTGTTCTTGCGCGACTGGTCGCCTCCGTACATTGCATGAAGCTGAGGGACAGAGACATGGCTCTCGTCTATGACCATCAGGAAGTCCTTTGGGAAAAAATCGAGCAGGCAGTAAGGGCGGGTTCCCGGCTTACGTCCGTCGAAGTATCGGCTATAGTTTTCAATGCCGGAGCAATGCCCAAGCTCGCGAATCATCTCGATGTCGTAGGTCACGCGCTCGTGTATGCGGTTTGCCTCGAGTTCCTTCCCCTGGCTCTCAAAGAAAGCGACCTGTGCCCTCAAGTCCTCTTGAATCTGCACGATGGCACGCTCCTGAGCATCCTTCGTCGTCATAAAGAGGTTGGCAGGATAAACCCTATAGCTTTCGTATAACTGAATGCGCACAAGCAGCTCAGGGTCAAGTTCTTCTATATCGTCAATCTCATCTCCCCAAAAGGTGACGCGCAAGAGGAAGTCGCTGTAGGCAAGAGCAATATCGACCGTGTCGCCCTTGACGCGATATTCGCCGCGAGAAAGCGAAATGTCGTTGCGCACATAAAGCAACTCGTTCAGTCGGCGCAGGAGTTCGTTGCGGTCAAGCTTCTGCCCAACTTCCAGCTCAAGCACATTCTCATAGAAAGCCGAGGGATTTCCCATGCCATAGATGCAAGAGACACTGCTCACCACAATCACATCGTTCCTGCCTGAAAGCAAGGCACTTGTGGCAGAAAGGCGCAGCTTGTCAATCTCGTCATTGATAGCCAAGTCCTTCTCGATGTAGGTGTCCGTGCTGGGCATATAGGCTTCCGGCTGATAGTAGTCGTAGTAGCTGACATAATACTCCACGGCATTGTGCGGGAAGAACTGCTTCATCTCGCTATAGAGCTGAGCCGCAAGCGTCTTGTTGTGCGACAAGATGAGCGTAGGCCGCCCGATGTTGCGAATGACGTTGGCAACGGTGAATGTCTTGCCGCTGCCAGTAACGCCCATCAGTGTCTGTGCCCGCACTCCCTGACGGATGCCGTCGGTCAGTTGCTGGATTGCTTCGGGCTGGTCGCCTGTCGGAGTATATTCCGAAACGAGTTCAAAGGGTCGATAGAAGTTCACTAATTCAGTAATGTATTGCAAAAACCGCACAAAATTACGAAAAAAAGCGAAGAGTTATAAAGCTATTAAGTTAAAAAGTTCAATGCGAGGGCAAAATATTTGTTCTCGGCTCTTCACTCTACACTTTTTTTCATACCTTTGCAAAATGAAACAAAGAACCACCACTATGAGGAACATCATAATCAGCCTCTTCATGCTTCTGATGCCTGCCTGCCTCTTGGCACAGGAGACATCGGAAACAAATTTGATAATCAATGAGGTGCAGGTAGCAAACATAGACCAATACCTCGACAATGCCAACTGCTACGGTAGCTGGATAGAACTCTATAACCCTACGGACACTGCTATCTCGCTCAGCGGCAAACACCTGACCGACGGTGTGAACGATGTCCGTTTCGTCGCTGCCCACGGAACAGTGCCCGCAAAAGGATTCAAGACGCTATGGTTCGGCCACCACTATTCAGAGGGCAACTACGGAAGCAACTCGCATCGACAGGTTCCCTACAAGCTCGA
>JAEEGL017171838.1_pt1 | contig 24583 bp, 19 predicted proteins | sample 9134231 | NCBI WGS metagenome assembly JAEEGL01 (sample SAMN16246548, study PRJNA631951) | gut metagenome | biome: gut microbiome; feature: rumen; material: fiber-attached | host: Bos | place: Iran: Karaj | collected 2018-10
CCGGCGACATCAAGGACGATTACAAACTTCTCCGCGAGGTAACCAACTTTAATAAAGAAAACTAAGCACTTACCACAATGACAAACGAAGAAATAATAATAGCAGGATTCGGCGGACAGGGTGTTCTCTCCATGGGCAAGATACTCGCATACAGCGGTATAATGCAGAATTTGGAAGTAAGTTGGATGCCCTCTTACGGACCCGAGATGCGCGGCGGAACAGCCAACGTTACCGTAATACTCAGCGACGAGCGCATTTCGTCGCCCATCCTCAGCGCATACGACACCGCCATAATACTCAACCAGCAGAGCCTCGACAAGTTTGAAAGCACAATCAAACCCGGAGGCACACTCATCTACGACGACAACGGCATTTCAGTACCTCCGTCGCGCAAAGACATCAGCGTATACCTTTTGCAAGCAGCCAAAGCAGCATCAGAAAAGAATATGAGCAAGATATTCAATATGATAGTTCTCGGCGGCTACCTCAAAGTAAACCCGATAGTATCGCTCGAAAACGTGGAGGCAGGACTCAAAAAATCCCTCCCCGAACGTCACCACAAACTCATCCCCGCCAACATCGAGGGACTCAAACTCGGCGCGGAGATAATTCAAAAAATTAGATAATGTGGAGTGCGGACGGCTCGTCCGCCAACATAACGGCTCGTCCGCCAAACCCATCCCCTCCCATAAAAAAATCCATAACACCCCGTTATGGATTTTTTTGTACGTTATCAACACCCTATTTATAACGCAAAACATTATTATAAAACAAGTTGCACCACATTATCCACAACTTATCCACAATAGGTGTGCAAAAATAGAAGGCAAAAAGTGGCAAAAAGTGGCAAAAAGTGGTTGCATAATTCAAAAAAACAGCCTAATTTTGGATTGTGAATTTAAAGCAAAAAACGATGACGGTTTTTACAGGAGATTTTGACGTAAAGCTCGATGCCAAAGGCAGATTCCTTTTTCCCGCCGCGCTGTTGCAGCAAGCCGGAGAAGAAGGACAGACAGCCTTTATCATCAAAAAAGACATTTACGAACCCTGCCTAACCGTCTTCACCAAAAGTGAATGGGAACGCCAAGTGGAAACCGTCCGCAAAAATCTCAACCCTTTCAACCGTCAGCACAATATTTTCTTGCGCGAATTTTTTAAAGACACCGCCGAATGTGCTTTAGATTCTAACAATATAATGGTTATTCCTAAAAGACTTGTGCAGGCTGTTGACCTGCAAAGCGACATCTGCATAATTGGTCTCGATACCAAAATTGAAATATGGTCGAAGGAAGAATATGAAAAAAGTCACCCAACTGCCGAAGATTTTGCACTTTTAGCAGAAAAAATTCTTGGAAACTTAAATGAAATATAATTTTTTTTTACATTTGCACAATATTAATTAACAAAATTTTAGAATGGACACTAACTATCACATACCTGTAATGTTGCAAGAGTGCATCGAAGGGCTGAATATCAACCCCGACGGCATTTATGTAGACGTAACTTTTGGCGGAGGTGGCCATTCTAAGGCTATTTTACAGCATCTGAGCAGCAAAGGCCGTTTAATCGCTTTTGACCAAGATGCCGACGCTGCTAAAAATCTTCCCGACGATAAAAGAATCACATTATACCAAACCAACTTTAAATATTTTGCAAATTTTCTGCAATTAGAAGGAGTAAAGGCTGACGGCATTTTAGCCGACCTTGGTGTTTCGAGCCACCATTTCGACGACGAAGGTCGCGGTTTCTCGTTCCGTTTTGAAAACGCGCCATTAGATATGCGTATGAACCAAAACGCCGATTTTACTGCCGCATCATTGCTCAACACATACTCTCCCGAGCAGCTCAAAAACGTTTTTCTTGAGTACGGAGAAATCAAAAACGCGTGGAAACTTGCTCAAAACATAGCATCTTACCGCGCCAAAAAACCGCTTGCCACCACAGCCGACCTTATCGAAGCTGCCGGCAACTGCATACCTGCCCACAGCGAAAACAAATATCTCGCAACACTCTTTCAAGCCATCCGCATCGAAGTTAACGGCGAAATAGACGCACTCGAAGAGTTTCTTCTATCCACCGCCGACGCAATGGCAGACAACGGACGACTTGTGATAATGACATACCATTCGCTCGAAGACCGCCCCGTAAAAAACTATATCAAAGCGGGCAACATCCAAGGAATAGAACAAAAAGACGTATACGGAAACATAATAGCTCCATTTACCGCTGTAAACCGCAAGGTAATAACTCCTTCGAAAGAAGAACTCGCTCTCAATTCGCGCTCCCGTAGCGCAAAACTACGCATAGCTCAGAAAAACGTACTTACTACTCAACAGACTACAAGGTTATGACAAACGACATTCTATTAGACACCGACATTGAATTTAGCAACGGAGCGCTCAACGAAGCTTACGACCGCGTGTCGCAAAACGGTGCTATACCCGACCCCTCAGAATATGGTTTAAACGGTGGCGAAACAGGACGCGAAATCGACGATCCTTTTTCTAACGATATTCCATATTCCAACGGCTCATACAGCGAAGACGGCTCTGACTCTGCGTTTTCGTTAGATGGAAATGAAGAAGACCTCTCATCCGACAGTTTTGACGAAAACGAACAAGAGCAAGGCGACGAAAAATTATCGCTCTTTCAATTAATCAACGGCAAACACGTTTCGTTTGACAAGCTCAAACGCACCATTATGGCTCCTTTCTTATTTGTGGTATCGGCAAGCATTATTGTTACCACTTTTAACCGCATTGTAGAAACCGACCTTACAGATATAGCCAAACGTACCAAAGATCTCGAAAATACCAAAGGTCTTTCAATATTGTTATCAAACGAACTTGCAAGATTTTGCAAAGAGAGCGAGGTAGCAGAGAGAGTTGAAACTCAAGCTCTTGGAATACATGCATTAAAAGAGCCTCCACAATATTTTTTGGTAAACAAATACAATCGTCCTGATTCGCTCAAAGACGAAAGCGAACTCTTTTTAAAACACCGCAAACAACTTCATCATCAGCAAGTTGCCACTTCAAGATAAATGTCAAACCTCAAAAAACTACTCACATGGAACAAGGAAACGACATAAGGAAAAACATCACATTTAAGATGACATTTATCTATATTATGATACTTGTGGTTATAGTACTCATAATAGGACAGATAATCTACTTGCAATCACGTCCGGCAGAAGAATGGGCGAATCGGAAAAAAACCGAACGCACCGACATTAAATACACCAAACGTGGCGACATTATTTCGTCGGATGGTTTTTATCTGGCTGCCTCTGTGCCGATTTGTTCTGCGTTTTGGGATTTAAAAGTGGTAAAGCAAGACACCTTTAATAAATATATCGACACTCTTGCTGCTTGCATGAGTAATTATTTTCAAGATCAACCCAAAGAATACTACAAGGAAGAATTTACCAAAGCTAAAAAAGCCGAGAAAAGATACTACAAAATCAAAACGGGACTTACCTCTAAGCAGCTCAGCGACATGGGTGAGTTTCCTATATTTCGTATGTCGAAAAACAAATCGGGATTTATACGTCAAACCGACTACAAGCGCAAGGTTATCGACAATCTAATGGCACGTAGAACAATTGGCGGACCCGATACCACTGGCAATTTTACCATAGGTATCGAAGGTGCTTACAACGATTTGCTCAAAGGCAACAAATATGTAGAATTGGTGCACAAGCTTCCCTCGGGCGAATTTGTTTCGTACAACATTTGGGACGAAGAAGACAAAATACCCGGCTACGATGTTGTTAGCTCTATTAATCTCAACACCCAAGACATGACCGAAAAATGTCTGCTCAAGCAACTTAAAAAATGTAACGCACAAGCAGGCACGGCAGTGGTGATGGAGGTAAAAACCGGCAAAATACGTGCTATGATAAGTCTTGAACGCGATACTGCTCGTGGCACATACTTAGAAACGCAAAATCTTGCAGTCGGCTATTCTACCGAACCCGGCTCTACTTTTAAACTTGCCTCGATGATAGCACTTCTTGAATCTGGCGCATACGATATCAACGACACCATCGACACAGGCAACGGCGTGCTCACCATTTCTGATAGATTCACAATGCGCGACGATCACAAAGATGGACTTGGCAAGCTATCTGTAAAAGAGGTATTTTCACACTCGTCGAATGTTGGTTTTGGCATAATGGCTATCACAGGATTCGACAATACCAACACAAAATACGTTGACCCACGACTCAACAACCGCAAAAACACAAGGTCGATTTCGTATTTTTATGATTTGCTATACAATATGCAGCTCAATCAGCGCACAGGCATAAAAATCAAAGGAGAACCCGCCCCGCTTATTCTCTATCCGGGCAAAAACTCTAAGTTTTCGATCACCACGCTTCCGCAAAACGCTATTGGATACGAACTTAAAGTTACACCAATACAAACACTTACGCTCTACAACGCAGTGGCAAACAACGGTGTAATGGTTCGCCCGCAAGCAATTGAGGCAGTAAAACTCTATGGCGACATTCAGCAAGAATTTGAAACCGAAGTAATCGACCCCTCAATCTGCAGCGAATCCACACTCAAAAAGGTTCAGAGTATGCTATTGAGCGTAGTAGAAGAAGGCACTGCCACCAACATCAAATCAAACAAATACAAAATTGCCGGCAAAACTGGTACAGCGCAAGTGTTTAAAGGTCAACAAAAAACCGACAAACACCAAGCATCGTTTGCAGGATATTTCCCTGCCGACAATCCCAAATACTCTTGCATTGTGGTAATCTACGAACCCGAAGGCTCCATCTACGGCAACCGCGTGGCTGCTCCTGTATTTAAAGAAATTGCCGACAACATTTACACCCACGACTACGATATGCAAAACCGCGAGTTTAATATTGCCAAATTAGACGACCAAAAATCTGTACCCAATACACGCATTGGCAAGCGAGTAGTATTAGACCGCATACTTTCGCGTCTGCACGTAGAAGTATTAGACGTTGACCAAAAAAACACAACATGGGTGCAGACTCAAAGTTCTGCCGACCACGACAAACTGCTAATCGACCGTTACTCCTCGCCCCGTGGCACAGTTCCCAACGTAAAAGGATTAGGGTTAAAAGATGCTCTATTTATTTTACGCGGATTAAATCTCAAGGTAACCGTTATTGGGCATGGAGTGGTAAAGAAACAAAGTCTTGCCCCCGGCGGCAAAATCGAAGACGGCAAAAAAATTACTATAGAATTAGGCTAACCCTCTAAAACAAAACAATATGACACTGCAACAACTGATACGCAACATCAAAACCGAAAACACTCAAGGCAATCTTGATGTAGAAATCAAGGCTATCACCTCCGATTCACGTCAAGCAGCTCCGGGTGTTTGCTTTATTGCCGTTCCCGGAACCAAAACCGACGGGCACGCTTACATTCAAGATACTATAAATAAAGGTGTGTCGGCTGTTGTATGCATGCACATTCCCGACAACGCTCCCAACAATGTGGCATTTGTTGTAGTTGCCGACACTGCCGACGCCATCGGCAAAATTGCGTCAGAATTTTACGGCCGCCCGTCAGAGCATCTCACACTCGCTGGCGTAACGGGCACCAACGGCAAAACCACCACCGCCACACTTTTATATAATATGTTCCGACAAATGGGACACAAGGCGGGACTGCTCTCCACCGTTGAAAACCGCGTTGACGACAAAGTGTACCCTGCCGTGCAAACCACTCCCGACCCAATCACCATCAACCGCCTAATGGCAGAGATGGTAGATGCCGGCTGCGAATACTGCTTTATGGAAGTTAGCTCGCACTCAATTGTTCAAAAACGAATCAGCGGATTAAATTTCCGCCTCGGCATATTCTCTAACATCACTCTCGACCACTTAGACTATCACAAAACATTCTTGGAGTATATCAAAGCCAAGAAATTGTTTTTTGATAATCTCCCATCCACAGCCTTTGCCCTCACCAATGGCGACGACAAAAACGGTATGGTAATGGTGCAGAATACCAAGGCACAGGTTAAGACCTACGGACTGAAAAACTTCTACAACTTCAACGCCACAGTTTTAGAAAGCAATTTTGAAGGTATGCTTCTCAATATCTGCGGCAAAGAGATGTGGACATTCCTTCCCGGACGGTTCAACGCCTACAATGTGCTTGCCGTATATAGCGCAGCTGTTCTTCTTGGGCAAGAACCCGAAGATGTGCTCACAGCTCTAAGCGCAATGCGTTCGGTACGCGGACGTTTCGACATTGTAAACCTTGCAGGCATCACCGCAATTGTAGACTACGCTCACACACCCGACGCACTCGAAAACGTGCTCAAAACCATCGGACAGATACGCACCGCACCTCAAAAAATCATTACTGTGTGTGGCTGCGGAGGCGACCGCGACAAGAGCAAACGTCCCATTATGGCAAAAATCGCCGTTCAATATTCCGACAAGGTTATCCTCACATCCGACAATCCCCGAACCGAAAATCCAGAAGCAATTCTCGACGACATGTTCGCCGGATTAGATACTCCCGCATTGCAATCTGCTGCAATACGCATCACCGACCGCCGTTCTGCCATACAGACGGCATGTTTCACAGCTCAAAAAGGCGACATTATACTAATAGCAGGCAAAGGTCACGAAACCTATCAAGATGTTATGGGTGTAAAATCGCATTTTGATGATAAAGAAATAGTTACACAACAGTTAGAACTTTTAAATACAACCAAATAATGCTCTATTATCTCTTTAAATATCTACAAGAATGTGGCGTACCCGGCTCAGGATTGTTTAACTACATATCCTTCCGCTCAGGTATGGCAGTTATTACATCGCTTTTGATAACCCTGATTTTTGGCAAGCGGTTTATCAACTATATGCGCCGCCGTCAGATAGGCGAATCGGTACGCGACCTCTATCTCGACGGTCAAAAACAAAAAGCTGGCACTCCCACCATGGGCGGAATTATGATAATTGCAGCTATCATCATTCCTGTACTACTTTTTGCCGAATTGAGCAACACCTATATATTATTATTGCTCTTTACCACTATTTGGCTCGGCGCTGTAGGATTTGCCGACGATTATATAAAGGTGTTTAAGAAAAACAAAGACGGACTTTCGAGCCGCGCCAAACTTGCAGCACAGATATTTCTCGGCATAGTTATCGGACTTTCTATTTATCTTAGTCCCGACATTCTGGTGCGCGAAAACCCCACAATTTCTACCGAACAAGTAGAACAGTTTATCGAAGAAGACGGACTTTCAGAAACAACCATATCGCCCAACGATGTTAAGTCGCTCAAAACCACACTGCCTTTTGTAAAAGACAACGAGTTCGACTATTCAAAAATAGCATGGTTTGTAGATAGCAACCAATATCCATGGGTAGGATGGATTATTTTCATAGCCGTGGTAACGTTCATAATCACAGCTGTATCCAACGGAGCCAATATGACCGACGGACTTGACGGACTTGCATCTGGCACATCGGCAGTGTCGGCGGCAACGCTTTTGGTGTTTGCCTATCTTTCGGGTAACGCCATATTTTCGCAATACCTAAAAATAATGTACCTGCCGGGCATTGGCGAACTTGTGGTATTTTCGTCAGCATTTATCGGTGCCACAATAGGTTTCCTTTGGTACAACGCATATCCGGCGCAAATATTTATGGGCGACACCGGCAGCCTTACCATCGGCGGCATAATAGCAGTGTTGGCAATACTCGTGCGCAAAGAGCTGCTCATACCAATCTTCTGCGGCATTTTCCTCATCGAAAACATCAGTGTAATGGCGCAAGTATGGTACTTTAAACGCACACTCAAAAAATACGGCTGCGGCATGCACCTATTCCTTATGGCGCCGCTGCACCATCATTATCAAAAGAAAGGAATCCCCGAGCCAAAAATCGTGGCACGGTTTATAATAGTGGCCATGATTTTGGCAGTAATATCAGTTATAACATTAAAAATCAGATAGCAATGGCAAAAAAAATAGCAATACTTGGTGCAGGCGAAAGCGGAATAGGAGCCGCAATCTTGGCACAGAAAAAAGGTTTTGAAGTATTTGTATCCGATTGTGGTAATATCAAAGAAAATTATATAGAGCAGTTGCAAAAATATAATATACCATTTGAACAAGGACATCATACCGAAGAAAAAATACTATCATCAGATGAAGTAATCAAAAGTCCCGGTATTAAAAACAATGCTCCATTAATTCTCAAACTTGTAGAAAAAGGCATTCCCGTAATTTCTGAGATAGAATTTGCCGCACGATACACCAATGCAGTTAAAGTTTGCATTACAGGCAGCAACGGAAAAACAACTACAACAGAATTAATTTACAAGATTTTCAAGGACGCAGGACTAAATGTCGCCATCGCCGGAAACGTTGGCAAGAGTTTTGCACTACAAGTAGCTGAAAATGACTATGATTATTACGTAATTGAGCTTAGCAGTTTTCAACTCGACAATATGTATAAGTTTAAAGCCGAGGTGGCAATCTTGCTTAACGTAACGCCCGATCATCTCGACCGTTACGACTACAAGATGCAAAACTATACCGACTCTAAGTTTAGAATAACACAAAATCAAACACCAAACGACCTCTTTATCTACTGTGCCGACGACCCCATCACAGCCGAAGAGGTAAAAAAACGCACATTCCAACAAAAACTTGCGCCGTTTTCGCTTAAAAACGAACAAGTTCAAGGTTCCTACATAAATAACGGAAATATGATTATAAAGCTTGAAAACAACGAGGCTGTTATATCTACGGCCGACTTCCAATTAGAAGGACAACACAACATGTATAACAGCATGGCAGCGGGTATTGCGGCTATGGCTTGCAACATTCGCAGCAACTCTATACGCAAAAGCTTCGAAACTTTCAAAGGTCTCGAACACCGTCTCGAACATTTTCTTTCGGTTCGCGGGGTTGAATTTGTCAACGATTCAAAAGCCACCAACGTCAATTCAGTGTGGTACGCACTCGAAAGCATCAAAACCAAAGTTATCCTCATTCTCGGCGGCATCGACAAGGGCAACGATTATAGCGAGCTATTCGGCCTTGTAAAACAGAAGGTTAAAGCCATAGTAGCTCTCGGTGTAAACAATAAACCAATCCACGACGCTTTTGATGGAATGGTAGAAGTTATCGACACCAAAAGTATGGAAAACTGCGTTAAAACATGTTTCCTCCTTGCCGACAAAGGAGATACAGTGCTTCTTTCGCCAGCATGCGCAAGTTTCGACCTCTTTACCTGTTACGAAGACCGAGGCGAACAATTTAAAGAGTGCGTGCGCAATCTCTAACGTACATTTTTTTTAGGGCAACACTTGTTGCCCACTACTCAAATACTCAAAAACTCAAACTCAACGGCAAATGAAAGACAAATTTTTTGGTATCCTAAAAGGAGACATAATGATTTGGACGTGCTATATACTATTGCTGTTCGCATCTCTGATGTTTGTGCACAGCACTACCGGCGTCCTCGAATACCATCGCAACAGCTCGTCTGTACATTTTTTGTTAACGCAAATGCTATTTTGCATTGTGGCATTTGCAGTTACACTCGTAACAAGCAACATTTCGTACAAAAGGCTGTTTAATATTGCCAATTTGGCCCTATACCTTGGTTTGTTTTTGTTAGCGTTTACATTGCTTTGGGGCGATGCTACCAACGATGCCAAACGATGGCTCAAAATCCCCATCATCAATCAAACGCTGCAAACATCCGATGTGGCAAAACTATGTCTCACCATCTTCGTTGCCAAAGTGATGGCGACACATCAAAAAGACGATGCAGATATTTTTAAAGGAGCCAAAATTTCAGCCATTGCCATAGTGTTAACATGTGGGTTGATTATGCCGGCAAACCTTTCTACAGCACTTCTTGTAGGAGTTACAATGGTTTTGTTGTTAATAATTGCACGTGTTAAAATCAAGCATATAGCCATTGCAGGAGCAGGATTGGCTTTAGTTGGATTCCTTGCCATTGTAGCACTCGGCAAAACTGGTGCTCTACATCGAGCTGAAACATGGGTAAGCCGTATCGAAGCTTATACACAAACCGACGAAACCGCTAACAAAAGAGATAATTTTCAAGCCGAACAAGCCAGAATTGCTATTGCCAACGGTGGATTTTTTGGACAAGGCTCTGGTGCAAGTATGCAAAAAAACGTGATTCCTCACCCTTATTCCGACTTTATTTTTGCATCGATAATTGAAGAACGCGGTTTGTTTGCAGCTCTGGTTATCATTACGCTTTATATCATACTTATGCACCGAAGCGTTATGGCGGCGAAGCATCAAACGCGAGCGTTTCCAGCTTTTCTCTGCATAGGGCTTGCGCTCAACATTATGCTGCAAGCCATTTCTAATATGATTGTTGCGGTAAATCTCGTTCCCGTTACAGGACAACCGCTGCCATTGATAAGCATGGGTGGTACTGCTTTAATTATGACATCCATATCGGTAGGCATAATTATCAATATCACAAAATATTCTGAAAAAGCAGGAAAAGAAACTGAAAAAGAGGAAATCGAAGAACACGACCGCGAACAAAATATCGAGGATCTTACCGATTATCCGTTTGTTATTAACTAACACAGAGCAATTATGAAAGTACTTATAGGAGGCGGAGGCACAGGGGGACACGTGTTTCCCGCAATTGCAATAGCGCAGGCGATAAAAAAAGCCGCACCCGACACCGACATTCTGTTTGTGGGTGCTCAAGACAAGATTGAAATGGAAAAAGTGCCAGCTGCTGGATTCAAAATCATCGGACTTCCAGCCGCAGGTTTGCAGCGCAAACTCACGCTCAAAAACCTTGCTCTGCCTTTCAAACTGCTCAAATGCGCACGTATGTCAAAAAAAATCATCAAAGATTTTCGTCCCGACATTGCCATTGGAGTGGGAGGATATGCTTCTGGACCTATCCTACGCGCAGCATCAAAGGCAGGAATACCTATAATGCTTCAAGAACAAAACTCACACGCAGGACTCACCAACAAAATGCTGTCCGACAAAGCTGTAAAAATATTTACCGCCTACAAAAATATGGAAAAGTATTTTGACCCGGGCAAAACTATGCTCACAGGCAATCCTGTGCGTGCCGACATTGCCGAAAACACAGCTACACGCGAGGAAGCATTCGAGCATTTCAACCTCAATCCCGATAAAAAAACTGTATTGATTATTGGAGGAAGTCTCGGCGCAGGCACAATCAACAAAAGCATGCTAAAATTTGCCGAAAAATTTCAAGCCGAAGGCAACATACAGATTATTTGGCAAACAGGCAAATACTATTGGGATAATATCGAAGCAGCAATGAAAACCAAAAATTGCCCCGACATACACCCCACAGCCTTTGTTAAACGAATGGATTTGGCATACAAAGCCGCCGATATTGTGGTGTCGCGTTCGGGTGCCTTATCGGTTTCAGAGCTTTGTTTAGCTGCCAAACCTGTTATTTTTATTCCATCGCCCAACGTTGCCGAAGACCATCAAACCAAAAATGCCATGGCTCTTGTAAACGAAAACGCAGCCGGAATCATAAAAGACAGCGAAGCTGAAGAAAAATTTTTCGATAAAGTGCAAAATTTATGCAATGATAACGAAACAATGCATACATATTCAAAAAATATTTATAAATTAGCAGTTAAAAATTCGGCAGATATTATCGCCCAAGAAGTAATTAACTACGCTAATAATAAATTAAAACAAAAGTAATAAAATATAATAAACGAATTACTCATGAAACGCATCAAATCATTAATAATAGCCGCTGCTGCAATAGTTGGTATATCGGCACTAAACAGCTGTAACAATGCCCCTTATCAAAAAACAAATGCAAAAAACCGCATGGCAAGCGTTACAATACAAGCACTCAACAATATGAGCGAAATATATTCGCAAATCGAAGATGTGGCTATCACCAACGAATTCGACAATGCTCTTGCCAATGTGCTTTCGCATCAAGACGCCAACTACAATCCAGTTGTTGCCACCAACGAAGATCTTCGTCAAAAAATCGAAATCTTCAACCTTTACCGCATTGCAATTCACGAATATACAAAACTTACAAGTGCAGAATCTACACTTAAATCTCTTTCGCCTTTTAGCAATGCTTGCGGCAACATTACTGCAAAATTCAAATCTGCCAACGACTCCACACTCCACCAAAAAGCCACTGTAATTAATTCGTACATCACATCGCAACGTTACAACACCGACAAAGTGATGAACATACTTATCAATCTGCTCGACGACATTTGGCAAAAAGACACCAAAGATTGGAACAATATGCTCAACGAATCTTTTGCCAACTATCAGCTTGCTATCAACAATATTCCCGAAGAAAGTTTCAACGAAGAAAAACTCACAAAATACGTTTATCAGCCCTACGACGGCAAAACTGCCCTCGTAGAAGCTTACAAACTCAACCTTATCAAAGAACGCTACGACTACGTTAGAGGTTTTGTCAACAGCCAAGACAACATTACCACGGCTCTAAAATACCTCTGCGAAATATCTAACGCATTACTCAAAGCTCGCGACATTGAAGAAATCGACAACGACATAAGCAAAGCAGAAGCAACTCTGCAATCGTGCAACTTTGGACAAAAAGAACAGGAATAATGAACCAGTTTGAAAACATAAAATACATCTACCTACTTGGTATTGGCGGCATTGGCATGAGTGCGCTTGCTCGATATTTTAATCAGAGCGGGCTCGAAGTCTTTGGTTACGACCTTACACCATCGCCACTTACCAAACAATTAGAAAACGAAGGTATATCAATCACTTACACCGACGATGCAGAACAAGTGCCCGATAAGCTTGTGCTCGACATCAACAGCACTATGGTGATTTTTACGCCCGCCATTCCCAAAGACAACAAGCTTTACAACTTCTTTATCGAAGGCGAATACCTAATGCTAAAACGAGCCAAAGTGCTCGGCATTATTGCCAACGGATACAAAACCATAGCTGTTTCGGGTACACATGGCAAAACCACCAACTCGTGCACCATTGCAAACATATTTAAAGAGGCTGGTATCGACGGATTTGCATTTCTGGGCGGCATATCTAAAAACCTTGGCAGCAACCTTATGCTTCCAACCAAAAAAGAAAGCTTCACCAACCACGGCACTCTGCTTGTAGCCGAAGCCGACGAATACGACCGTTCTTTCCTTTGGATAAACCCGTTTGCTACAGTAATTACATACGTAGATGCCGATCATTTAGACATTTACAAAACTCGCGACGAAATTATCAAAGCTTTCAACACATTTGCACAATCCACACACCGCAACGGTTTTGTAGTGGTTAACAAAAAGATAGAGAGCTTGATAGATACAGCCGGAATACGAAAAATCACATATTCCGACACCGACACCTCTGCCGATTACTACGCGCAAAACATCCGCTTAGAAAACGGCACCTACACCATCGATGCTAACACTCCCACTGGAGTAATCAAAGACATCACAATTGGTGCTAAAGGCAAAGTAAATATCGAAAACACAATGGCATGCATAGCTGTGTGCCAAAATATGGAAATAAAACTATCGGGTATCAAGAAAGGAATTGCCACATTCAAAGGCGTATTGCGCCGAATGGATATACATGTTGACACACCCGAAATGGTATACATCGACGATTACGCACATCATCCTCGCGAATTAGAAGCCACCATCACATCGGCAAAGCAACTTTATCCCGAACGAAAAACACTCGGCATTTTTCAGCCGCACCTCTACACTCGCACACGCGATTTTGCCCAAGGATTTGCGCAAAGTCTTGATTTATTGGACGAAGTAATCCTTATGGACATATATCCTGCACGCGAAAAACCAATCGAAGGTGTAACATCTGAGTTGATTGCTGGATTGATGAAAAACAAAAACGTTAAAATTTTAAACGAAATTCCACAAATAATTAACTACATACGGCAAAATAATATAAAATTATTATTAACTTTGGGCGCGGGAAATATCGATAAAATCGTAAAACCCCTAACAGAGGCATTTTCAACCATTTAAACTACCACAAACGTGAGCAAGGGCACAATAAAAAATATCGGAATAATAGTAGGAGCGGTAATATTTGCTATTGCCATAATATACTCATCTTCAAAATTTCACGACACTCTGTGCAAGAAGATTGATATCAATATCAAAGATTCTACCGAAATCAACTTCATAAACGACAACGATGTGCTCACCATTATTCACAAAGACAACCCGGAAATACTTGGTCAAAGGCTCAACGAAATCAATCTCAACGATATGGAAACATATCTAAAACAGCAGCCTTACATACACCAAGCCGACATTTACAAAACTGTAAACGGGCGTCTTAAAGTGGATATCACCCAAAGGCATCCGATTGTAGAAATAATCACCAACACCAACAAGAGCTTTTACATCGACGACGAAGGCACAATTTTTCCATCGAGCACCAAAGCCAATGCACCCAACGTGTTGGTAGCCAACGGATACATCAACGACAAATACGATTTTACTAAACACAAAACTTACAACATCTACAACGAAAATATCAAAACATCAAAAGAAGCCGATATTTTTAGGCTTGCAAGATTGATAGTAAAAGATGAATTTTGGAAAGATCAAATAGAACAAATATATGTAACCGATGCCAACGAATACGAATTAGTACCGCTTGTGGGCCCAAAGATATTGAAACTCGGCTCCATCGAAAATTACGATGAAAAGCTCTTCTATCTCAAAGCCTTTTTTACCAACGGCCTAAAAAAATTAGGTTGGAACAAGTATCAAACCGTAAGTGTAAAATACAAAGGTCAAATCGTTTGCAGCGAAATATAATAACAAGGAAAAATAACTAATAATAGAAACTAATATTAAAGCTATGCCGTGTAACCAAATTATTGCAGCCATCGACATTGGCACGTCGAAAACGGTGGCCATAGCCGGCACCAAAGACGAACAGGGAAAAATACAGATACTCTCTATCGGCGAAGCCGAAACCAAGGGCGTAATCCGTGGCACTGTGCAAAACATTATGCTTGCAAGTCAATCTATTAAAGAGGCTATCCAAAAATGCCAACAAAACCTTGCAAAAACAATCACATACGTCTATGTGGGCATCGACGGTCGCAACATCAGCAGCGAAGTTGTAACCCATTCTAAGGTTATTAACGACATCATCAACGACGATGACATTCTGCAGCTTACCGACGAAATCAACAAAATTTCGGCAAGCCAAGGCGAAAACATCATCCACGTAATTGCTCAAGATTATGCGGTGGATAATGTGTCGGTTGGCATTAACCCAAAAGGATTCAACGGTCGCAAACTCGAAGGAACATTCTATATAGTTAAAGGCAAAGAAAAGGCGGTAAAAAACATCTATCAAGCTGTTGAGTTAGCTGGATTAAAAATTATTAGACTGTTTCTTGAACCGCTTGCATCGGCAGAGGCCGTTCTTTCTAAAGACGAAAAAGAAGTTGGCGTTATCTTAGCCGACATAGGAGCTGGAACTACCGACATAGCAGTATTTAAAGACAACATACTGCGCTACACTGGAGTGGTACCTCTTGGCGGAAAAGCTATCACCTACGATATCAAAAAAGGTTGCGGCATTCTTGAACGTCACGCCGAACAGATTAAAATTCAATACGGAGCGGCACTTTCGCAAAAAGACTTTGAAAAAAAGGTTGTTTCTATAAAAGGTGTAAACGGAAAAACCAAAGAAATTCCATTTACTACCATTGCTGCTATTATTAACGCTCGCGTAGAAGAAATTCTCGGCGGCATTGCATACGAAATCGACAATGTCCGCTGCGAACATTCGCTTGATGCTGGACTTGTTCTCACTGGCGGAACCACTAAGTTAAAGAGTTTATTACAGTTAACCAAATTTCGTCTTGCCATCGAAACTCGAATCGGTATTCCTATGATCAACAAACAGGAATTTGCCACTGAGTGTTATGCCTCGGCTGTAGGTCTTATTATCAAAGGCTGTCAAGACACCGAAGACCGCATCGAACTTAAACGCATTAAGCAAGAAAAAGAAGCTGCTGCTAATCAACAACAACAGTCTCAGTCCAACAACCAAGACAAAAACAACAAAGCCAAAGACGACAAAAAAGATAAAGGCAACAGCAAACAGGGAGGTGGAATCGGCGGATTTTTCCAGAAAATTGCCAACAAGCTTTTCTCCGAACCCGACGACAGCAAAATGTAACTATCTACAAACCATAACTTAATAAGGAAAACAAAATGACTCCAGAAATAGATGAAGATTTGCTTGGATTTGAAGCCGAAACCAAGAACAATATAATAAAGGTGATAGGCGTAGGCGGCGGCGGCGGCAACGCTGCAAGTTACATGTACAACTACGGCATCCACGATGTTGACTTTATAATTGCCAACACCGACCAACAGGCACTTCAAGCAAGCCCGATACCTGTAAAAGTAGCCCTCGGCGAAACCTTAACCGAAGGTCTTGGCGCAGGCAACAACCCCGAAAACGGCAAACAAGCTGCCATCGAAAGTATCGACAACATCAAATCGGCTCTCGACACCGGCACCAAAATGCTTTTTGTAACAGCCGGAATGGGCGGCGGAACAGGCACAGGAGCAGCTCCCGTTATTGCCAAAACTGCCAAAGATATGGGCATTCTTACTGTTGCTATTGTTACTATACCATTTAGATACGAAGGTCCTAAGCGTGTAAAACAGGCTCTCACCGGCTTGGAACAATTATCGCAAGGTGTTGATGCTATGCTTGTTATCGACAACGAAAAAATTCGCGAGATGTTTGGAAATATGCCTGCACGTCAAGCATTTTCTAAAGCCGATGATATATTAACGATGGCTGCCAAAGGTATTGCCGAAATCATCACCGTGCCGGGCGAAATCAACGTTGACTTTGCCGATGTGCAAGCGGTAATGAAAGACAGCGGTGTGGCTCTTATGGGTCGTGGCGAGGCTGAAGGCGAAGACCGTGCTATCAACGCTATCAAGAGTGCGCTAAATTCGCCATTGCTCAACAACAACGACATTCGCGGTGCTAAAGACTTGCTCGTAAACATTATTTCTTCGGCAGAACATCCCACCACACTCGAAGAAGTTGGACTTATCAACGAACACGTTCAAGCAGCTGCCGGCGAAAAAGCCAACCTAATATGGGGTCAAACCAACGACGACAATATTGGAAACAAAATTTGCGTAACGCTAATAGCCACAGGATTTAACAAGCAAGAAATCTTGAATCCTTACGAGCGTCCGGCTACACCCAAACCCGAGCCAAAACCCGAACCCAAACCCGAAGAAAAAGAAGTTTCTACACCCGAACCCGAAGTTAAAACAGAAGAACCAGAGGTTAAAAAAGAAGAACAAACTCCTGAGGTGGGCGATACTATAGATTTGGGCGGAGATGATTCTCCAAGCGATTTCACCGACGACGACGAACCTGCCGAAGAATCTGACAACATTGCAGAAGCCGTTATCCAAAGCAAATTTCAAAAACTCAACTTTGCCGAAATACAAAACATAGAAGAGATTGAAAACAAACCAGCTTTTGAACGAAAGGGTATCAAACTATCGTTCGATATACCCAAAGATGCCAAAAGGTATCCATTGGCGGAAGAATAGATTAACACAAAAATAAGTAACAACACAGACAAAACAAACAATAATGGCACTTTTATTGCATTAAAAAGCGATAAAACAAACATAACAATTGAAGCCTATGACAACTGAGCTCGGTTCAAAATTATTCGACATCGCATATCCCCTATTCCAGAGGATATCTAACGACGACTTTGAATATGTTTACCGCGGATATTTCTCTCACAATATCACTAAGAAGATATTATTCCTCGCCGATACCAACATTTCAAAGGTAACTTCGCAGCAGACTTTGCAAAAACGAATCTACTACATCATGGTAGAAGGATTGCAAAACATTACCCGCCATCAAGATGAGATTGCCAACCTCAACACCGAAAAATATCCGGGTATATTTGCCATCCAAAAAAACGGTGAGCGTTACTACATTTCCACAGGAAACATTGTGGCAAACGAAAACATACCCGCACTAAAAGAAAAACTCGACACCATCAACAGCCTCAACCCCGACGAACTCAAAAAGTTTCACCGCGAAATGCTCACAACCGGCAGCATGAGCGACAAAGGCGGCGCAGGTCTCGGACTTATAGAGATGAGCCGCAAATCGGGCAACAAGCTTCTTTATAGTTTTGAGCAGTTAGACGATGAGTACACATATTTTTATTTGCAAACACTCATTCCCAACGACAAAAACTACGGTGCCAACGATACCGAAGGTCAGCCCACCAAAGGCCACAGCTCTCTCAACAGCGTCAAACAGCTTCACAAGCAGATGAACAACGAAAACCTATTGTTGTATTTCAACGGATTTTTCAATCAAGAAAACCTTTTGAGCCTGCTTGCCATTATCAAAGGTCGCATGAATATGCCTCTCACCACCATCAAAGTTTCAAACGTGATGGTAGAGATGCTCCAAAACATTATCAAACACGGCAACCGTCGCGACAGTACATCAGCAGGCGTGTCGGGCGTATTCTTCATGGGACAAACCGGAAAAGAAATTATGCTTACTTCGGGCAATATCATCAAAAACGAAGCTAAAGACGTAATCGCAGAACGTCTCGAATTTGTAAACGGAATGTCGAAAGACGAACTTAGCGACTACTACGACGACATACTCCTAGACTTTGACACAGCCGATGCAAAGAAAACAGGTCTTGGTTTTTCTGACCTGAGAATCAAGAGCGACCGTCCGCTCAAATATCGGTTTATGAATATCAACGACGACCAGCAATTCTATATATTACAGACAGCAGTAACAATTAAGAATTAACAACACCTTAAGCAAAATGGAAAAATTAATCATCGAAGAAACAGAAGACACTCCGGAAATCATCTTAGATCCCGAGCAAAACATATTCAAGATTTCTAAAATTTCTGTACCCGAAAACGCGCTGGATTTTTACAAGCCCGTACTCGAATGGATAAAAGAATACGCCGAAAGACCTAACGTGCAAACTGTGTTTGAGTTCGACCTCGAATATGTAAACACAGCTTCGAGCAAACAGGTGATTCAGGTGATTCTCCAATTGCAAAAAGTGGCTGAAAAAAGCGACGTTAAAGTTAGATGGTACTACGAATCTATCGACGAAGATATGAAAGCACTTGGCAACCGTTACAAAAAACTCGTCAGCGTGCCTTTCGAACTCGTTGAAATTGAATAACATTATCAACAAATACTTTTTGTTGTCCGGCATACGCCGCACAAATTTATTTTTGTGCGGCTTTATTTTTTATAAAAAAGTTTTATCTTTGTTGTTTGAAACTTTACAGCCTTTCACAGCAAATGGTCAACAACGAGAATATCGACATATCTGAGTATAACCGTCTTAAAGATGAAAACGCTACGCTGAGGACTATTCTTCGGCGCTATCTTATTTTTGGAGAATACGGAAAATTCAACAACCTTGAATCCGACCTCTCTGATCAACTACACTATGCCGAAAATCTTAACGCCAAACTTTTCGACAACTCTCTTGCTGCCACGTTTGCAGGCGACATTGTTTTTGAAAACAACCAACCTGTTGATTTTATCTACACCAAGATAAACCCAAGTTTTGCGTTCTTTGCCCAAATGGCTCCCGAATCTATTATCGGGCGTAAAGCTTCGCAAATCAAAACCCTCTCTCCTACCACTTGGATGCCGTTTTTGGCTAAGGTTAACAAATCTGACAACCAATGCTCTGGCACCATCCACGATCAAAAAAACTCTTACGAAGTTTCGGCTTTTGCCACCAAACCCGGCTCATTTATAGCCACTTTCCAAAACACCAAGCTCCATGCCGAAGCCGAAAGCCAGATACGACAGAGCCTTAGCCTTACTCAAACCATGCTCGACGCTCTGCCAACACCCGTATTCTGCAAAGATATGGAAGGCAGATACACGCTTTGCAACAAGAGCTACGCCACCAACGTGCTCGGAGTGTCGCCCGATACCATCATTGGCAAAACCGCTCTCCAGCTCGAAAACTTCTTCCCTAAAGAATACGCCGATTTTTATCAAGAAAAAGATATTCAGCTTATCAAAGACAAAGGCATACAGATATATCAAGGACCTATCAAATGCGCCGATGGCACTGTCAGGGAGTTTATCGTTAACAAAACCCTTATCAAAAACTCCGAAGGCGAATTTGCAGGCATCCTCGGCGTTATGCAAGATATCGACCGAATGATCAAAGCCCGCCGCGAACTTGTAGAAAGCGAAACCCGATACAAAACCCTCTTCAACGGTATTCGTCAGCCTATCATAGTAGTAGACACCGAAGGAAACATCATTATGCTCAACAGCACTGCGGTAGAGCTGTTTGAAGAAGACGAAAAACACATTTCGCCAAACGACAATATACCTGCCACTCAGCTTATCGACCTCAACATTATCCGCGAAATTTCAAAAACAGGCATAACGCAAACCCGCAAAACCTGCATCACTGTTAAAGGCGAAGAACGGTGGTATATGAGCACAATGCAGCCAATCAACGATTTCTTTGGCGAAAAGGTGATTCAAATCATTGCTCACGACATCACCGAAATCAAGCACTACCAAACCGAACTGCTGGGTCAAAAAAAGAAAGCCGAAGAATCTAACAGGCTCAAATCGGTTTTCTTAGCCAATATCGCTCACGAAACGCGCACGCCTGTCAACATCATAACAGGTTTTGTGCAAATGATTCAGAGCGGAATGGCTGCCGACAAGCACAAAGACTATCTCAACCTTATCAACACCAACTGCAAAAAACTCCTTGCCATAATCGACGACATTGTGGAACTCTCGATGATCGAAACCGGGCAGAAAAAGCTCCGTCACGAAATGTGCTCCATCAACGGCATTGTTGAAGAATCCGCACTGTTTCTGCAGCAGCTTATCAGCGAATCGGGCAAAGACATTATCCCTGAAAAAAGCAAACCCACCGACGACCTCGAAAGCCTTGTGTTTACCGATTCGATGTGCATTAGCCAGATTTTCAAAAAACTGATAACCAACGCCGTAACATTCACCAACCAAGGCAAAATCATTGTCGGGGCGTATATTACACCAAAAACTTCAGAATCTCCATCGCAAATTGCTTTCTTTATTAGCGATACTGGCATAGGTATTGCCAAAGAAAAAATAAGTGTAATCTTCGAACGTTTCCGTCAGGGCGACGAAGGTGCGGCGCGGCAATATGGAGGCAACGGTCTTGGATTGTCGATTGCCAACGAACTTGTAAAACAGATGGGTGGAAGAATCGAAGTGCAATCTACCGAAAACGTAGGCTCTACTTTCACCTTTTACATACCATATCAAAAAGCGGGACTTTCGCAGTCAAAAAACTTACTCAAATGAAAAAACTATTAGCGTACATATTGGCAATGGCCTTTTCGGTAAACATTGGGACGGTTTCGGCTCAATCCGACTCCCTTGCCGAACAATACAAAATCCTAACCGAACAATACAACCAATACATCAACACCGAACCCTTTGTGGCTCTTGAATTTGCTGCTCAGGCAAAACAGATTGCCGAACAGTCTGCCGATTCTGCCAACATTGCAGCTGCTTACAAAAACATCGGCTTTGGTTATTACAAAACACGCGTTTACTACCTTGCCATCGAAGCGCAGTTCAAAGCCTACGAAATATATTCTAAATTCAACCTCAACGATAAGATGGCGCTTTGCCAAATCGACATCGCTCGCACTTACTATGCTCAAGAGGCTTACGACCTTGCCGAAGAATACTGCTCTAAGGCTATCGAAATATGCCGCATTTACAAATATCCTAATATTCAAGCCACTGCGCTAACACTCCTTGGCGACATCACCATCAAAAACGACGAAGACGATGCTCTCAAAAACCTTATTGCCGCCCGCGACCTTTACGAGCAGCTCGATGCCGAAGACCGCATACTCGAAACCAATATCAAAATTGCTCAAGCCTACGCCATTATCAACCAACAGGATAGCGCAGTAGATATTCTCGAAACGTGTCTCGACGAATACCAGAAGAAAAACGACACTCTCGGCCTTGCCAACACTATGGAAACCTACGCATACGTCTACATCACCGACGACAATGCCCCAAAAGCCGCCGAATGGTTTAAATCGGCTTACGAGCATTATCTAAAAGCCGGTCGCCCTCACGAATCGCTTGTGGCTCGCACACGTTTGGCAGCTTTGCAAATAGAATCCAATATGGACGATCAGGCGCGTGCCAATGCCGAAGCCGTGCTACACAATGCCGAGATGGAAGAACTCAACACTGGCATATCCGAACTTCGCATCAAAAACAAGGCCTGCGAAATTCTGCGCACATATTACAAACGCCACGGAATGTTTGAAAAAGCTCTCTATTATAGCGACCGTTACGCTCAAACTTCCGACAGTATTTTTGACCAAAAGAAAAAGGAGCAGTTTTCGGAGTTTCAGGTTAGCCTCGAAAGCCAGAAACAGCAAAAAGAAATCGAAGCCATTCAGTATCAGGCAGAGCGCGACAAATTCAACCTTGAGCGCAAACAAAACAGCCGTAACATTTTTTTCCTTATAATTGTTATTCTGCTTGTTATAGTGGTGGTGGTGATTTACTACTTCCGTTACAAAGAAAAAAACAACCACAACAAACAGCTCTCCGACTCTAACCAACGAATGCAGATAGAGATTCAAGAGCGGAAACTTGCCGAAGCCGAACTGCGCAACAGCGAAGAAAAATACCGTCTGCTTTTCCGCAAAACGCCTATCGGAATTATGCAGTTTAACGACAATTTTAAAATCACCACCGCCAACGAACGCATCCTTCAGATTTTTAATATCAAGAGCAAGAACATTACGGGTCAAGATGTTACATCGGTTGTACCCAAAGAGGTTTTGCGCGGATTCGACATCTCGTCGGAGCAATCGAGTCAGAGCGACAAAACTTCTAAACAAGAGTTTGAAATCAACACCGAGAGCGGCAAGGTATACGCTTCGATCACTCTCAAACCTTACCACTACAACACCGGACGCGAATTAGAAAAAGGCGGTATCATGATTGTAGAAGACATCACCGACCGCAAAATTGCCGAGCAAAACGCCTCTATCCTTTCGCAAAAACAATCTTCGATTCTCAATATCCTGCCCGACACTATTTTCAGCATCGATAAAAACGGCACGTTTACATACGCCAAAATTCCGGGCGACCCCGAAGCCGAAAAACAATATGTGGGTCGCAATATGCGCGATAAATTTGATTCCGACATTCTTTTGCAGCTGCTTGTGGCATACAACGAGGCGCAAAAATCCGAAGACCCGCAATATGTGGAGTATCAAAAAGACGGCAAATATTACGAAGCCCGTTTTGTGCAAAGCAACAACGATACTATATTGCTCACCCTGCGCGATATACCTGCCATACGCAACACAGGCAACATCTCCGAAGGCGATGTCAACACGGCGTCGAAGGCTAAGAGTGAACTGCTGCTCAATATGACCCAAAACACCAAACAGCCTATCGAAAACATCATTATGTCGGCAGAGGCTCTATCTGCCAACATTCCACAACCCGCTGCTGCCAAGGCTACAGGTATTCTAAAAGATGCTGTGTCGGTACACGAAACGCTCACCGAAATTTGGAACCTTGCACGTATCGAAACCGGCAAAAACCTCTATACCCGCATTGCCGACCCACGCCGCATTGCCGACGACATCTACAATATTTTTAAACAAAATGCCGAAGAAAAAAATCTCAAATATACTCTCGAAGTTGCCCACGATATACCCAAAATGCTCATTGCCGACGGTGTAAAACTTCGTCAGATACTTTTCAACCTTGTGAGCAACGCTATCAAATTTACCGAAAACGGCAGCGTAAGGGTGGATATCGACTGCAACAATACCGCCGACAACCGCACCTCGCTGATTCTCACCGTGTCAGATACAGGCGTGGGTATCTCAAAACAAATGGCAGACACTATGTTTTCGGCTGGCGAAAACTACAACCGCTCGTCGGGTATGGAGCTTACAGCCCGCCTTGTAGAAAACCTCAAAGGCACTATCACGGTAGACAGCACTCCTGGTCAAGGCTCTACGTTCACCGTTACTATAAATGACATCAGCATTTACAGTACCGACAGCGACGAGGCTAAAGATATTATCGACATAGCCGCCACATCGTCGGCTAAGCAGAAAGACGAATCTAAACGAGAATTTATCACCATGCTCAAAGAGCAAATTATTCCCGAATACCGCACGCTCAAAAAGAATGTCTCGTTCGACCGTCTGCTTCAGTTTGCCGAACAATTCAAAGAAAAAGCACAGAAGCACCAGATGGACAAAGCGGCATCTATGGCATCGAGCATTATCCACGCCATCAAAAACTTCGACATCAACGCCATCACCTTTGGACTGCGCAAAATCGAAAGCTACATCATCGACCTTACCAAATAGTCTACTTTACTATCGGTGCAATGCCCTCTACCACAACAATCTTTTGCAGCGACCCAAGTTTAAAAGCTTGGTAAACC
>JAEEGL012947749.1_pt1 | contig 24582 bp, 12 predicted proteins | sample 9134231 | NCBI WGS metagenome assembly JAEEGL01 (sample SAMN16246548, study PRJNA631951) | gut metagenome | biome: gut microbiome; feature: rumen; material: fiber-attached | host: Bos | place: Iran: Karaj | collected 2018-10
GCTACGATCTCCGGTACGGATTATTCCGTGTCCGTACGACCCATGGCACGTTCATTCAATCCCTCCAACTCAGGATCGTTCACTGATGATGAGGGCATGGTCCATTTCTTCGGCAGCGGTATTCTGAGCTTGGATCCCAAAGAGTCATTCCACGCCACATCCCATGGGACTATGATTGACGGGATATTGGTCAATTCCAATCCGGTGACGCCTGATCAGGGCATGGTGTTCACTCATGACCAGAACAACGTGACATTTTACTTCACGGTCAAAGGCCATAATGGGGCGGATGCCATGTACGCCTACCGCCTGGAAGGCCAGGACAAGGCGTGGAATGTCATCGGACAGAGCCAAAGGCAGGCATTCTCATCGCTTGACCACGGAAAGTACGTTTTCCATGTTTCCACCATCATGCCCGACGGGACCGTGAACCCGAATGAAGCCTCAGTAGCTTTCCGGATCAAGCCTCCGTTCTACAAGAGCACCACCGCATGGCTTCTGTATCTGCTGCTGACAGGGATGTTGTCGGCCTATATCCTGAAGACCATAAGACAACGGCGCCTCAACAGGGAAGCTCTTCTTCTTGCTGAACAAAGAAGGGCACTTGAAGAAAAACTTTCCAAAAACAAGTCCGAATTCTTCACCAACCTCTCACACGAATACAGGACCCCGCTGAGCCTCATATACGGTCCCGCGAAGGACCTGGCCACGAAGAAAGGGCTGGACCCCAAGGTGCAGGAACTCGCCAACCTTATCAGCGGGAACGCAGACCGTCTTCTCAACCTCACTTCCCAGCTGCTGGATTTCGAGGCGGGCGAAAAGGTTCGCAACTCCTTGATGATAAGCAGGAATGACCTGTCCGGACAAGTTAGCGGAGCAGCCATGGACATAAAGTACCTTGCCGACGAGAAAGGAATTGACTTGGAGACGACAATACCTGATGGAGTAAACGGATTCTACGACAAAGAGAAAGTTGAGAAGATTCTTTTCAACCTCCTCAGCAACGCAGTAAAATACACCCAGAAAGGACAGATATCAGTCAACCTGACGGAGATCTCCGCGGCAAAGGCGAGGAACGACTTCCCGGATATGCCCTCAGGCACTTATTCCGGTCCTTTCGCCAGAGTTGACGTCTCTGATACCGGAGTCGGGATCTCTCCTGAAGGCATCAGGAAGATATTCGAACGCTTCGAAAGACTCCATCAGGAAGTATCCGAAGGATGCGAACCCGAAGGATTCGGAATAGGTCTCAATTACGCGATGCTGCTGGCGTCCCAGTCGGGAGGGAGCATCTCCGTTTGCTCAACGCCGGGAAAAGGAAGCGTGTTCTCCGTGGTGTTCCCGACCGGAAAGGAAGCATATCCTGAAGGATCAATCTGGGAAGACGGGCATCCCGACACCGTCACTCCCGAGGTCAAGGCCAGAGTTCCTGTCAATGACATGTTGACTGAGGATACCGAAAACGTATCTGTCCTCATAGCGGAAGACAATCCCCAGATGAGGGAGTATCTGACCGATATCCTCAGGGAAGGATTCAGCGTCACCAGCGTTTCCGATGGGGCGGAAGCCCTTGAAGTCATCTCGATATCTCCGCCAGATATCGTTCTGAGCGACATTCTGATGCCGGTAATGGACGGTTTCGGTCTGTGCTCACGGATAAAAGAGAATCCGGAATACTGTCACATCCCCATCATTCTTATGACGGCACAACCGGATTCCTCCAAACATATCGGTAGTCTTGAGACAGGCGCTGACGCCTATCTTCCGAAGCCCTTCGGCAGTGAACTATTGCTCGCTGTCATCCAGAACATCCTCCAGAACAGGGAAAGGGTCAGGTCTTTCTTGTTGGGAAGGACATCCGCATCGACGGAAGACCCGGAAGAGAAAGAAATGCTCTCCGAGAGGGATTCGGCATTCATCTCGAAGCTCTACTCCATCATCGACAGCCACATAACCGAAGAGGATTTCAATGTGCAGAGTATCGCTTTCGAGGTCGGGATGAGCCGCAGCAGTCTTTACTCCAAGATCAAATCCCTCTCCGGCCAGACGCCCCAGAACTTCCTTCTCAGCTACAAGATGAACCGTGCGATGGAACTCCTGAAGAAAGGGGAACTCAATGTGACGGAGGTTTCATATGCAGTAGGATTCGCTTCATTGGCCGGATTCTCACGGAGTTTCAAGAACGCTTTCGGGATACCGCCGAGCGCTGTATAACGCACTGGCTTGTCGACGGCTTGACGGCCTGTCCGGATCTCTTCCGGGCGGGCCTTTTTCATGTAACGGCGTATCACTCACAGCGATTTGTCAGTTCCACAAAATGAAAAAACAATTCTGCAAAGCCCGTCAAGAGTTACGCAAAGTCCTATAAGAGTTACGCAAAGCCGTTCGGAGCCTGACGATCTAACTTTGCATACGGATAAAATCGTTTAAATGGCTGGATTTGACAGGAGGTCCACACCTTCTCTCAGCGCCATCAAAAAGCCCATAAACCATTTATTACTTTATACATCAATCATCAATCAATTACATTCATGAAACCACAGTCATTGTTATCAGCCAAAATCCTGGTCGCTGCGATTTCTCTGATGTTGTTCGGAGGATTGCTCAGCGCTCAGAACACCATTACGGTGACAGGTACTGTAACCACCCCTGATGGAGAGCCCGTGATCGGAGCCGCCCTGATGGTGAAAGGAACACTGAACGGAACGGTAACCGATGAACTCGGCGCCTTCGAAATCGAAGCGCGTTCCAATGCGGTACTCGAAGTCTCAAGCATAGGTTATGAGACCCTCGAGGTTGCAATTGACGGAAAGACCCGCCTTGACATCACCCTGAACGAGGACAACACCGAACTTGAAGCGACTGTCGTGGTCGCTTATGGAGAGGTACGCGCGAAAGACTTCACGGGTGCTGTTCAGCAGATCAACGTCGCCCAGTCCCCTCAGGCAAGAATGGGAATGAACAGCCCGGGAGAATTCCTGCGCGGTACAGTTCCCGGAATGCAGATGGGTCAGAGCGGGCAGGTAGGACAGAACCCTTCCATGCTCGTACGCGGACGCCGCAGCCTTGGAAGTACCTCATCCGAACCTCTTATCGTTGTCGACGGTATGATCTACAAGGGAAGCATGTCCAACATCGACCCGAACAACATCGAGAGCATGTCAGTCCTCAAGGACGCTTCTTCACTCGCAGCTTACGGTTCTCAGGCCGCCCAGGGTGTGATCATGATCACCACCAAGAAAGGCCTCTCCGGAAAACCTACCATCGAGTTCTCTACCACCCAGTCTTTCAACGTCCCTTCAGTCACCCTGAAGTACTATGACGCCAAAGACTACCTCGCAGTGAGGAACGCACGTATCGGAAACTATGACAAGCCCGATGACACCTCACTTCTTTCTGATCTTGAGCTCAAGAACTACAAGAACGGAACCGAGACTGACTGGTTCAAACTTGCCACCCAGGTTGGACATACCCAAAACTATAACGCACGCGTGAGCGGCGGTACCGACAGCATCAACTACTCTCTGAGCTTCGGCCGCTCCATGCAGAACGGTGTACAGGTCGGAAACAACTTCAACCGTACGAACATCAACGCCCGTATCAACGCGAAGATCAACAAGTATATCGAAGCCGGCCTCTCAATGGACTACTCCGGAACCACTTCAACCGGCGGCAGTGCCGACATGTCAGGCCTCAAGACCTCCCCTCTGGGAAGCCCTTACTTCGACAACTCCCACAACATGCGCCGCTACCCCACCGGTAACGACAATACTTCATCCAATGTGCTCTGGCCTACCGATCCCGCCAACGGTTATGAAAGGAAGATGGACGGTATAAGGACCACATACAACGGATTCATCGATGTGAAGTTCCCTTGGATCGAGGGTCTCAGCTACAAGCTCAACGTCTCCTATGGAAGGAACACCAATGACAACTATTCCTTCTACCACGAGAACTACTATCCCGCCATCGCTTCCGGAAACAACGAAGACGGATATACGAGCTTCTCCCTGACTGATGCCAATGGTTCAATCTCCTACAACAAAGGAATCAACTGGGTGATCGACAACATCATCACCTACGCCCATTCCTTCGGCAAACACGGAATCAATTCTTCTCTCGTCTACACAAGGGACAGTGATGAAGCCCAGTCACAGAGCCTGAGCGGAAGCAACTTCTCCGACTTCGGCAACACCCTCCTCGGATGGTACGGTCTCAACCAGGCAGGTACCAGGACAATCAACGCCGGCAACTATTCCCTGCACAACGATATCGGATACCTTGTACGTGTGATGTATTCATATGACGCGCGTTACTCCCTGAACGTATCATATCGCCGTGACGGTTCTTCAGTGTTCGGTGCCAAGAAGAAATGGGGTAACTTCCCTGCAATAGGTGCGGCTTGGACAATCAGCAACGAGAAGTTCATGAGGAACGCCAAGAAGATCGATGATCTCAAGCTCAAAGCTTCTTGGGGTATCAACGGATCCCAGACCCTCGCTCCTTACGGAACCCTCTCCACAGTAACCCTCGGAAAGAGCTCAACCGGTCTCCAGGAAATCAACGGCGGCTCCACAAACACCCTCTACAGCCAGTACGTTTCAGCTATCGGCAACCCTGACCTCGGATGGCAGCAGACCGAATCCTTCAACGCAGGAATCGAGGTCACAGCCTTCAACCGCAAGGTCAACGCCGACATCAACGGATACTTCTCCAAGACTACAGACCAGATTTTCTCCCGTACCATTCCTATCATGGGAGCGGGTGTGAGCAGCCAAATGGCCACCATGGGCCAGATCAACAACTGGGGTCTCGAGGCAGTAGTCAACTACAACACAATCCAGAAGAAGGACTTCTCTTGGTCCAACATGCTCACCTTCAACCTCAACCGTAACAAGCTCATCAAGCTTTGGGGTGGAGATGACGAGCAGGATGACCTCACCAACGGATACTTCATCGGCAAATCCCTCGATGTCATCTGGTGGTATGACTGGGACGGCATCGTCCAGGAGAGCGGCAAAGGTTCGCTTCCTTCAAGGACAGCCGGTTATGCGAACATCATCGACCAGGACGGAAACGGCCAGCTCAACAATGATGACAAGGTATTCCTCGGAAACTCCCGCGAGAACTTCCGTCTGACTTGGAGCAGCACCCTCAGCTACAAGAACTGGCAGCTGTTCTTCACCTTCAACGGCACTTTCGGCGGCCACGGCTATGCCCTCGGAAACAACACCTTCGCCCGTCAGTCCCATCAAGGTTTCGCATATGCAAACTCATTCGAGATCCCTTACTGGACACCCACCAACAAGTCCAACAAGTGCATGACTCCTCAGGCGACCGACGGTGACTGGAGGGTCTACAACTCCTACGCGAACGTCCGACTCCAGAACGTAAGCATCTCCTACAACCTCACTCCCCTTGTGAAGAACATCGGAATCAAGGGAGCAAGGATCACCGCTTCCGGTCAGAACCTCTTCTACATCGCCCCGAAGTGGGAGATGAGCGACCCCGAGGCCCGTTCGAATTCATCCATGCTGATGAGGACATTCACCATCGGATTCAACTTTTCACTTTAATTAAACGGGACACATACAATGAAAAAGATATTCTTTTATTTGGCAACAGCTTCGATAGTACTGGGATCCGCCCTCTCTTGCCAGTCGGATAAGGAGTTCCTCAAGGAGTCCCCCAAGTCCAACTTCTCGATCGACAACGCCTATCAGAACTCCGCACAGGTAGTCTCCACAATGGTGTCGGCATATGCCGTAATCAAAACCCTGAACTTCGGAACTTTCAGCGGTCAGGGAACTGATGAGCTCGGTGAATTCTCCGCATTCGGCGGAAGGTACAACACCGTCTACAACTGGAACACGAACCAGGGAAAGTCCAATTGGGACAACTATTACAAGATAATCGCCTATTCGAACCAGGCTCTTTACGCTTCGGAACTTCCCCAGATAACCTGGGCAAACCCTGCGGAAAAGAACGCTATCCAGGCAGAGGCCCGTGCACTAAGAGGATACGCATACCTTAGGCTCGCTGAGTACTTCGGTGGAGTCCCCATCCAGGAGGAATACTCCGAGGAACTCCGCTTCGACTACCAGAGAAGCACACGTGCCGAAGCATACGAGTTCGCCATCAAGGATCTCGAGTACGCATACGCCAACCTTCCCGAGAAACAAAACGTTGGACGTGTAACAAGAGGTGCCGCCGCACTCATGGCTTCTGAGGCCTATCTCGGCCTCGGTGTTGATCAGAACAATACCGGACACTACACCACAGCAGCGACTTGGGCACAGAGGTGCATCGACCTCCATCCTCTTATGACGAAACGTTTCGGCATGAGGGCTGACCCTTCCGACAAGAGCGTCTACTTGGGCGTTCCCAACTACAACGCGGAAGGTACCGTTTACAGTGACCTCTTCTACAAGCAGAATCCCCGCAACCCTGCCAACACAGAAGGTGTCTGGGTGATGCTCGGAGCAGCTTCCTATGCTGAGTACTCAGCCAACTCCTCAGCCCTCAGCGTATCGAACTTCTCAATCCAGGCTCCTTCACCCGCTCTTCGCGACTGCAAACTCAAGTCTTCAGCAGGTATCGCTCCCTGGCCCGAAGGTGGTGCATCAGCATTCTACCAGGGGCCCAACGGCAATTGCGCAGTTCCCGCAATTGCATGCAACGGAGTTCCTATCCAAGGTACACCTTCATGGTTCGCTGCGGTACAAGTATTCGACGAGCAGCACAACAAGGGTGACTGGGACGACCGCGACAAGGAAGGCGTGGCCATCAGAAGATACTATCCTGTCACCAATCCTGAACATCCTGACTACAGCACTGCCGGTGAAACCTACTACGGCACCAACGAATACATGAAAGGATGGGAGGATATAGACAAGAGCAACTTCACCACTGCAATGGAATACAATGCCATCTGGGACAAGAGGATCCCAGTTGATGCATGGGGATATGACGAGAACCTTTATTACTCCGCATCCGTATGGGGTAGCAACCTCTTCAGGGATTACTACATGTTCCGCACAGCTGAGGCTTACCTCCTTCTTTCCGAAGCAAAGCTCCGTTCAGGCGACAAGGCCGCTGCAGCCGAGGCTATCAACGTCTTAAGGAAGAGGGCCAATGCAGAGCCTTTCACTGCCGAAGACATTACACTCCAGACCATTCTCGATGAAAGATGCCGCGAGCTGATGTTTGAGGAAGACCGCTGGGCATCATTCCTCCGTCAGGAACCCGCAATATGGAAGGACAGGATCTACTCCTATGGTGTCTGGACATATGACGCTACCCTATCAACACTCAACAAGAACGCCGTCCTTTATCCGGACAGCATGCTCTTCGAATACGGAAATCCCGGAACCACCATCAAGTGGGACCTCTGGCCTATCCCCAAGGATTACGTCGACCTGAATACCGACAATCCTGAAGGAATGAAGCAGAACCCCGGTTGGGAATGATTTCATGATAAAAACTGTTCCCGGTCTCAAGCGTTATGCTTGGGCAGGGGACAGTTGATAACAATGGTTAAACATAAAGAACAGAGTTCCGGACAGTTGTGAAATTCTCCGGTAAAAGACGAGGGACGGGCGATTCTATGCTCCGTCCCTTATTTTATTAGCCCTATGTGAAAGAAATACGCTCTTATACTGAACTGGGCGGTATTCCGAACTTGTTCTTGAACGCCCTTGAGAATCCTGTCAGCGATCCGAATCCCACCTTGTACGCGACTTCGCTCACATTGAGGGAATGTTCCTTCAGGAGTTCCATCGCCTTGCCCAATCTGTAGGAAGAAAGCAGTTCCTGCGGCGACTGGCCAAGCAGAGCCTTTATTTTGGTGAAGAGTGTCGTCCTGCTCACGCCCAGTTCAAGGGCTATGGCGGACACGTTGAAGTTCTCCTCATCAAGGTGCTTGTCCATAAGGGCGTACATGTTCTTCAGGAAATCCCTGTCATAAGGCGAGAGGGCTTCCTCCTCAGAGAAGTCCGTGACTGTCGTCTCGGACAACGTGTGCTGCAGAAGCCTGCGGTTGGAGATTATGTTCTCCACAACCGCGAGAAGGTATCTTGACTCGAACGGTTTGCTCAGATAAGCGTCTGCCCCGAGATTGAGTCCGTGGAGCTGGCTTTCCATATCGGTTTTCGCGGTAAGCAGCACTATAGGTATGTGGCAGAAGTCAGGGTCGTTCTTTATCTCCTTGCAGAGGGTATAACCGTCCTTGTAAGGCATCATCACGTCGCTTACGATTATATCCGGGGCCTGCATCCTGAGGAAACTCCAAGCCTGCTCCCCGTCATATGCGCTGGTTACGGAGAAATGCTTCTCAAGCACAGACTTCATATAGGAGTTCATGTCCGGGTTGTCCTCCACCACAAGCACGTGGATGTCCTTTCCACCGATTGTGCTTTCATCATCGGCGGAGACCGCCACTGGATCTTCCTGCACGGTATCGGCATTCCAGACCTGCTCGGCACCATAGGCTTCCTTGCCGTAAGGGAAAGTGAAGGTGAACACCGAACCAATGGGGTCGTTGGATGCGACCGTGAGGTCCCCTTTATGCATAAGGGCGAGATGTTTGGCGTAACTGAGACCTATTCCGAATCCTGAAGGGAGTTCTCCGGAGACTTTCTCCCCCACCCTTTCGAACCGGTCGAAGATCTTGTCCTTCTTGTCACGGGAGATACCGATTCCGGAATCGGCGACCGATATCCTTACCATCCCGTCATCATCCTTGGAGGCTGAAAGGACCACTTCACCGTATTCGGGAGTGTATTTGACGGCGTTGCTCAGCAGATTGAAGACAACCCTCTCCACTTTTTCGCTGTCGCAATAGACGGGGAGCGTTTCAGGGAACTCCTGACGGACATGGAGGTTCTTCTGAGTGAACATGTACCCGAAATTGGACAGGATCATGGAAAGCAGTTTGGAAAGGTCCGTCTCCATGATAGCGAGGCTGCCTTCGATGTCCCTTTTGCGGTTGAAGTCCAGAAGCTGGTCGGTAAGACGTGCCATCCTGTCCGCGTTCTTCTTTATGATGCCTACGAGTTTCATGTCATCGGGCGACATCGTTCCGCTCTTGGAAAGATCCTGTACAGGTCCGTATATGAGGGCAAGAGGGGTTCTGAACTCATGTGAGACGTTAGTGAAGAAGGTCATCCTCTCCTGGCTTATCTGTTCAGCGAGAAGCTTCTCGCCTTCAACGACTGCGAGTTTCTCCTGGTTTATCTTCTGCAATGTCAGATAACGTACGACCACGAACACCAGGCCTATCAACGCAAGAAGGTACATCATGAAAGCGAGCGGAGAGCCCCACCATGGATATTTTATTCTGAACGGAAGGCTGACAAGGGTGTCACTCCACATTCCTGAAGGCTGCCTTACCTTCACCTCGAAGCGGTATTTCCCGCCCGGGAGTCCGGAATAGTTCGCCCTTGGTGTGGACCATAGGTTGTTCCAGTCAGCGTCATACCCGACCAGGCGGCACTGGTAATCGGGTGTGTATCCGGGATTGAAGCTAAGAGTCGAGAAGAAAAAGGAAAAGCTCTGATGACCATGTTCGAGAGGTTCTCCTGAAAGGATTCCCTTGTCTGTTATTCCGTCCACTCTCACTTCATCAAGATGCACCGTCACCTCTTGTTCAGCTTCAGACACATCGGGGAGGAACCGTATGAGAGCGGGAGATGTGCCCATCATGATGTAACCGCCGGAGAGTTTGGCGTTGTTCGTGACGAACCCCGATACGAACTGGGAGTAATTCTTCACCGAAAGAATGTCCATTGTGGCGGCGTCGATCTTGGTCACGCGGAAACGTGATATCGCATAAATGTTCCCGCCTTCACCGGTGAGGCCCACAAGGGTATTGGTCGGAAGACCGTCGTTCCTTGTCTTGCGGCCTATCACTGTACCCTCCGAAGACAGGTGGAGAAGTCCATCCAGGGATGTCCCAACCCAATATGTCCCGTCTTCGCTCTCGTAGAAGCAGCTGGTGGAAAACTCCGAATTGAAGAATAGTTCGGGAATGCCGTCTTCCCCGAGCAACCATACTGACTGGTCGGCCAGGAAATATACCTTCCCTGATACAGTCTTGGCGCAGAACCAGAAATCCGGCGTCATTCCGGTAGGAAGATACTCTGTCCTGCCGTCCGGTCGTATCTTGAATATCTGTCCGGTCTGCAGAAGGCATACTGTCCCGTCTTCCTCCTGCCAAATGCATTCGGAAGTACCGACTCTCCATTCCTCAGAGAGGCGAAGGGGGCCTTTACGGATGTCACCCTTGAAATGGACCAAGCGGTCATAGTTCAGCATAACCCAGATGGATGAATCCCTCTCGTCCATCAGGGATATCCTCAGGCGGTCGTTGCCGCTGAGCCCTTCGGTCTTGACGGGTGAAATTTCCTTGGTACTTTCTTCATACAGATAGAATCCCCTGTTTGAGAGAAACAGCACATCCCTCCCGCCGTCTGAGACGAGAGGATAGAACATGTTGAAGCTCTCTGTAATCCCCGAAAACGGCAAATCGACCTTGTCGAAATTACCGGATACGGGTATCTGTACAAGCACGCCAGGTGCTTTGCTCAGAAGTATCACGCTCCCGGCAAGCACCGCACTGACCTGGTCTTCACCCGAGAGTGTTTCATTGGAAGGGAGGTCCCGAAGAGTGCCTGAATAGATGTCATAAGCCATGACCCCTTCTCCACGTATACCTATATAAGTAATGGAGGAGGGACTTCCGAGCATGAAAAGGGCTTCTGAATCCTTTATCGGGGAAAGAGCATCGGGAAGTCCTATCTCCTGGCCGGAGGTTGTAAACCGGTGGATTCCGGAGTCGGTGCACAGATATACAGTGCCGTCACTTCCCTCATGATAATCGTTGATGACGACATTACCGTACTGGAATCCCCCAATCTTCTTGAAATCTTTCCCGAGAATGATACATTCCCCGGGGATGCCTCTGGTGATCCATACGCTTCCGTCCCTGTTCAGGAAGAAGTCATAGTACTGCAGACTCTCTTCCCTGTAAGCCTCAGTCAATTCTCCGGTATTCCTGTCCAGAAGATAAAGTCCTCCCCATCTTCCTATCAGAATATGGTCGGGATCGTATTTCCTCATCTGCAGGATTCGACCGGGAATGAAAGGGAAGGACCTGTCCACTTCTCCATCCCGAATGAGTTCCACACCGCCTGCTGTCGCCACCCATACAAGCCCGTCCTCATCGGTAAGCACCCGCTGGATCTGGCCGTTGCGAAGACCGTCATCTCCATAATCGAGCCACTGCACGAATGTGGTCCCGTCATAGCGGTTGATTCCGGAGTCGGTCCCTATCCAGACATAGCCGTCAGAGTCCACGTCCATGCATCGGACATTGGGGTTGGAAAGGCCGGATTGGGAGAGGATCTTGCCCCCGTCACTCTGGGCAGATGAGAGGAAAGAGGAAAGAGCCAGAGGAAGGAAAAGGAGTGAAAGTTTCCCGGGAAAACTCATATCATTTCTTTTAAAGTGCTCAAATATAGCCCTAATTTAACAATCTGCATAGCATTCTGACGATTCTGCATAACGATTTAACAACAGGTAAAACATCGCTAACCCCCTGCATATCCCCTTTGGGGAAGGTGAACTACCTTTGCAACCGTTACCGCGAATAACACACCAACCAAATTGACACCCAAAGGAAAAATCAATGCCGGAGACTCCGGCACGGAAAAAGGCGAAAGGCAGTAATGCTTTCCGCCCGATAATCCGTTTTTGACAATCCAACATACCCATTATTTACAAACAACAAACAAAATCTTTATGAGCAAGACACAGTTTCTTCAGCGAATCGCTACGGTCATCTGCGGCATAGTCCTCGGTGCGACCGTGCTCTCCGCCCAGAACAAAGTCGTCACCGGTACCGTCGTGGATGACACCGACCAGGGAGTCATCGGCGCAGCGGTCATGGTGAAAGGCACCACCAACGGTGTTGCCACTGACATTGACGGAAAATTCACCATCACTTGCGCTCCCACCGATGTCCTCGTGATATCAAGCGTAGGTTATGATGATGTCGAAATCACCGTCGGAGACCAGACCGACATCACAGTTCTGCTTTCCATCTCACAGGAACTCCTCGATGATGTCGTGGTCATCGGTTACGGTACCACCAGAGCAAAGAACTTCACCGGTTCCGTCGATGTTATGAAAATGGATGAATCCCCCGTCGCTGACCTCGGTCTGAGCAACGCCGCTGACATGATCAGGGGTCGTCTCTCAGGAGTCGTCATGGGTGCTGAATCCGCTAACGTAGGTTCCAACTCAAGCATCCAGGTCCGTGGACGTCGTTCAATCAACTCTACCAGCTCCGCTCCTCTTCTGGTTGTCAACGGTGTCATTTTCACCGGCAACCTCGAGGATATCGACCAGAACTCCATCGAGTCCATCAGCGTACTCAAGGACGCTACCTCACTCGCAGCTTATGGTTCAAAGGCAGCTAACGGTGTGATCATGATCACCCTGAAGAAGGGACAGGAGGGAAAACCTCTCATCACCTTCACAACTTCACACCAGTTCTCAAGGCCTTCTTACAGGCAGAAATTCCTCTCTCCTGAGAACTACATCAAGTATCGTAACGCCCGTCTCGGATATGACGACCTCACCAGAACCGACTGGATGTCATTCCTTGAGGATGCCAACTTCAAGGCCGGAAAGACAACTGACTGGTACGACATGTTCATCCGCACCGGTTACACCCAGAACTACAACCTCTCCTTCTCCGGAAGGACCCAGAACTCCAACTACTATGTAGCTCTCGGACGTTCCGACCAGAAGGGTATCACCGTCGGAAACAACTTCGCCCGCAACAACGCTTCCATGAACCTCTCAACCCACGTTACAGACTGGCTTGAGGTTGGCGCTAACATGGCTTACACCAACACCGTGGACAATTCAGTAGCTGCTTCCACCAACACTCTGAACTCTCCTTACATGGAGCCCTATCTGCCGGACGGCAAGACCCTCCGTTACTATGTTGAAGGTGTCAACGCTTCTTCAGTCAACCCTCTTTGGACAAGGGGTCAGGAGAAGGACAACCGCCGTTTCAACCTCAACCTCGGTGGCTACGTCAGCATCAACATCCCTTGGGTTGAAGGTCTCAACTTCCGCATGAACGCTTCCTACACCAAGGTCCAGTCCAAGAACTACTCCTTCACTCATGAGGACAACACTGTAGCCCTCATCTCCAACGACTGGGAAGGTAAAGGACAGAGCGCAGAATACTACAATCTCGCTACCGCCAACGGTTCCATCAACAGCTCCCTCAGCGAGAACTGGGTCATTGATAACATCCTCTCTTACGCCCGTTCATTCGGTCTCCACTATGTGAGCGCATCCCTCGTCTACACCCGTGACAGCGCCCAGTCAACAAATGACGGAATCAGCGGCAAGGGTTTCACCGAGGCTGGCAACACCCTCACCGGCTGGTACGGACTCGGAAACGCCGACACCAAGGTCGTCAACAACCCTTCATACACTCTCCACACCGACGTAGGTTATCTCGCACGTGTCATCTATTCTTATAGGGACACCTATCATTTCAACGCTTCCTTCCGTCGTGACGGTTCCTCAGTTTTCGGTGAGGAGCACAAGTGGGGTAACTTCCCCGCTGTCGGTGCAGCTTGGACAGCTACCAACGAGGAGTTCATGAGAGGCATCAAGTGGCTCGACTTCCTCAAGCTCAAACTCTCTTGGGGTAAGAACGGTGCACAGACCCTTTCTCCTTACGGAACTCTCTCCACAATCGCAGTCGCCAAGGGTGGCCACATTCCCAACTACTATGGCGGAACCACACACTGGGGCCAGAGGCTCGCAACCCTCGGTAACCCTACCCTCGCTTGGCAGACCACCACTTCTTGGAACGGCGGTTTCGAGGCTGACCTCTTCAAGGGTCGCATCCACATGGATCTGAACGCTTACATCTCCAAGACTACCGACCAGATCTTCGACCGTAACATCCCTGTCATGACAGCCGGTATCACTTCTCAGAAGGCTACCATGGGCCGCGTTGACAACAAGGGTGTCGAGTTCAACCTCAATACCGTGAACATCAAGAAGAACGACTTCACTTGGACCTCCGACTTCGTGTTCACCCTCAACCGCAACAAGATCGTCGAGCTCTACGGAGACGGCCAGGATGACCTCACCAAGAGCCTCTTCATCGGAAAGCCTATCAATACAATCTTCGGTTACAAGACTGAAGGAATCTTCCAGGAAGGCACCAACGCCGGACGTCCTATCTTCAAGACCATCGACGGACAGGACACCGACAACCCTTCACCTGACGACCGTCAGATTCTCGGTTACCGCGATGAGAACTTCCGCCTTTCTTGGGCTAACACCCTCAGGTGGCGCAACTGGCAGCTCTATATGCTCTTCCAGGGCATCTTCAGCGGAAACAAGTACGGCCTCGCCGACAACACCTTCGCTTACGTGACATTCAACACTACAGCAGCTTGTACAGCATACGACATCCCGTTCTGGACAAAGCAGCAGCCTAACAACACTTACCCTGCTCCTAACGTGAGCGAGAGCAAGTACGCTGTCTACAATCCTTACGGACACGTCCGTCTGCAGGACCTCTCCCTCTCTTACAACCTCAGCAAGGTCGCCAGCAAGATCGGTGTGAAGACCGCACGTCTCACCCTCTCCGGCAGGAACCTCTTCTACATCGCACCCGGTTGGAAGATGAGTGACCCTGAAAGCCGCAGCGGTGCCGGTATCGGTATCCCTCGTTCATTCACCTTGGGTCTCAATGTCACACTCTAGTTCCGATAATCAATTAGATAGCATCAGATATGAAAGCATATAGAATAATCGCTGCCTTCATGGCTTGTGTAGCCGCCGTCTCCTGCGTTTCTGACAAGGAATTCCTTACCGAGAAACCTAAGGACAAGCTTACCGTCGCCAATGCATACAACACCAGCGAGCAGGTGCTCAACACCCTTCTCACCGGTTACTTCGAATTCGAAGAGCTCTACTTCCCCGGTGCAATGGGCCAGGGTCTCGCATACAACACTTCCACTGGTACTGACATGACCGACAACAAGTTCCAGCTTGGCGCAGGTTCTCACATGAGCAACTTCACCGCTGCCTGGTCAGCTACTTCAGGTCTTCCTCAGAGCCTTTGGGACAAGTTCTACAAGGTCATCTCCTACGGAAACCTCGCACTCGCCAAAGTTGATGAGGTTGAGTGGCCCAGCGATGCCGAGAAGGCACGCATCCAGGCTGAAGCCAAGTTCCTCCGCGGACTTTCTTACCTCCGCCTCGGAGAACTCTTCGGTGGAGTCCCTATGGTACTCGAATACACCGAGACCCCTAACTACGCTTATGACCGCGCTACCCGTAAGGAGACTTACGACGCAGCCATTGAGGACCTCACTGCTGCTTACAACGGTCTCCCTTGGGATGTGAAGAGTGAATACGGCCGTGCCGGAAAGGGCGCTGCCGGAATGTACCTCGCTGAGGCTCTCCTCGCCCGCGGAGTCGAGAACGGTGACAACAAGTCCGACTACTCTGAAGCTGCAAAATACGCTCAGGAAGTCGTCAATCATCATCCTCTGATGACCAACCGTTTCGGTGTCCGTCTTCCCAGCGCGACAGGATCCAATTACGGTATCCCCAACGCTGATCCCGACGGCAATGTGATGTCCGACCTCTTCGTCGCCCAGAACATCATCAGCCCTGCCAACACCGAGGCAATTTGGGTCATGGTATCAGCTCCTGATTACAACACTTTCGCAGCCAACGGTGGTGACTTCTGGAATCCTACTCCCGGCGGACGCCGTTGCAACACCCTCGGTTTCACCCCCGCTCTTCAGGACTACAACTGGGCTCCCGAGTATGTAGCCGAAGGTGCCGCATCCGGTCCTTGGAAGGCATTCTCCGCCAAATACGGTGGCAAGATGAGCCCTGCAAGCCATGGTGGTACCGGTTGGGCACAGAGTACCCCTACCTGGTATGCTTCTTACACAATGTGGGACGCAGAGCACAACAACGGAACCACCGCTGACCTCCGCTACATCGAGGACGTCACCGTGAAGACCGAGTACCTCTGCTGCGATGACAAGCACCCTCTGTATGAGCAGAAAGTCGGTTGGAAGCACATCGACCACTCCACTCCTGAGCTTGCCGGTATCTACTTCCCTATCTGGTACAAGGAGACTCCTTTCGACGCTTGGGACTACGACCCCAATGATCCTGGTATGAGCTGGATCGGAACATTCATCAACTTCTACCGTTCCAAGTATGCAGCACGTTCCGCTGAGGCTTACTTCCTCCTCGCAGAGGCCAAGCTCCGCAGTGGTGACGCAGCAGGCGCAGCCGCAGCTCTCAACGCTGTCCGTGAGCGTTCCAACGCCAAGCCTTTCAGCTCTATCACCATCGACACCATCCTCGACGAGAGGGGCCGTGAGCTTCTTTACGAAGAGTTCCGTTGGGCTACCTTCCTGAGGATGAAACCCGAAGAGTGGAAACCTCGTCTTTACAACTACGGAATGTATTCAGCAAGGCCCGGTGCCCAGGTTTATCCTGACATCCGCCGTTGGGCTGAGTTCACCGGAAACATCGAATTCAATCTCTTCCCCATCCCTCAGGTTTACATCGACCTCAATACCGGTTCTGACGGCCTGTATCAGAATGATGGTTGGAAATAATTGAAAACAATTGTCTTTGGGTGGCGGCCCTCGGGCTGCCGCCCTTTTTGAAAAACCGATAATAAACCAACTCTGAAATCATGAAGAAGATCCTCATCGCACTTGCCGCAGCAGCTCTCGCAGTCTCCTGCGCACAGAAGAATCCCGTCCTCGAAATTGAAGGCGGAAAAGTCCAGGGTGTGGAATCATCCACTCCCGGAGTCATGGTTTATAAGGGAATTCCTTTCGCTGCACCTCCGGTAGGTGACCTGCGCTGGAAAGAGCCCCAGCCCGTAGTGCCTTGGGAAGGCGTCCTTACTGCCGATACTTTCGGCCATCCCGCTGTCCAGACAAAGCATTCAGGTGGCGGATACACGCCTGAGTTCTTCTTCGACGGAGACCCCGAGTTCAGCGAGGACTGCCTATACCTCAATGTCTGGACCCCCGCAGCCGGCAAGAGCTCAAAGAAGCTTCCGGTAGCGCTCTGGATCCACGGTGGCGGATATACCGCAGGTTGGGGATTCGAGCCTGAGATGGACGGAGAAGAGTGGGCTAAGCACGGCGTCGTGCTCGTCACCTTCAACTACCGCCTCGGAATCTTCGGATTCTTCACTCATCCCGCGCTTTCAGCCGAGAGCCCTCACCACGTTTCCGGAAACTACGGAATGCTGGACCAGATCGCCGCTCTCAAATGGGTGAAGAACAACATCGCGGCTTTCGGTGGTGATCCCGACAAGGTCACGATCTTCGGACAGAGCGCAGGAGCCATGAGCGTACAGACTCTCATCACTTCTCCCCTCTCAAAGGACCTCATCAGTGGAGCTATCATCCAGAGCGGCGGTGGTGTGACCAACGCTCCCGCACTCGGCGGAGCTCCCCTTGCAGCAAGCGAGGAAGCCGGCAAACAGATCATGGACTGGGCCGGTTATGACACTCTCGAGAAAATGCGCGCTGCTTCTACCGACGACATTTTCAACCTGGGCACACGTTACAGGAATGAGACAGGACAGTTCCTCCGCGTAGGAAGCTCTCCCGTGGTTGACGGATACGCTTATCCCGAGACATTCAACGAGGCTGCCAGAGGCGGAAGGATTTCCGACGTCCCTTACATGATGGGTTCCACCCTCGATGACATGGGAATGCTCGCTAACGGAATAGACCTCTTCTGCAACCTCCGCGAGGATGCCGGAAAGGCCGCTTACGCCTACCAGTTCGCAAGAAGGCTTCCCACTGACGGCCGCGAGGGCGTGCTCCAGGGAGCTTTCCACTCTTCAGAACTGTGGTACATGTTCAAGAGCCTCCGTTTCTGCTGGCGTCCCTTCACTCCGGGCGACTATGACCTCGCAGAGAACATGATCACCCGTTGGACCAACTTCGTCAAGTACGGAAACCCCAACGCCCCCGGAGAGAACACCTGGACTCCTTTCACCAGAGAGAACCCCAAGTATATGGTGTTCAAGCTCGACGAGAACGACAAGGACGCTTCCGCCATGGGAGACCGTATCCAGGCTGAACCTCTCGGACGTTTCCCGTTCTAAAATGGACAGCAGACTCCTCATAACAGTTAAAGCAGCGATTCTTGCGCTTGCGCTGACCCTGGCGCTGCCCTCTTTCGGGCAGTACCCGGGCAGTCTGTATTATCCCAAGGTCGAAGGAGGGGACGTCACGTTCCTTCTCAAGGCTGACGGAGCTTCCGAGGTCAAAGTTTTCGGAGATTTCCTTCCCGGTGTCAACGAATACGGCGTCGGAGGAAGCGTACCCATGACCAGGAACAGCGAAGGGGTATGGGAATACAAGGCCGAAGGGCTTTCTCCCGACTTCTACTTCTACTACTTCTCAGTGGACGGGGTGATGACCCTTGACCCGCACAACCTCAAGCTCGTGTGCAACTACTCAGAGTGGTACAACTCCTTCCTCATCAAGGGTGAAGGCAGCGCCAACCTGGATTACGCGGACTGTGGAAGAGGGACCCTCACCACCTTGTGGTACGATTCCCCCGGATACGGCGGAAAAAGAAGGCTGAACGTCTATCTCCCTTATGGATACACCCCCGAAAAGGAATATCCTGTCATCTACATGCTCCCGGGCGGAGGTGACGATGAGGACACATGGGTAGACATGGGAAGACTCCCCCAGATCATGGACAATATGATCGGTAAGGGACTCGCCAAGGAGATGATCGTCGTGATGGTCAACTCCATGCCCAACCAGTTCGCCGGACCTCACATTATGGACCCCATCCCCGGCAAGAAGAGCCATTTCGAGATGATGGGTTCACCCGAAGGAGCTTCCGGCGGAGCTTTCGCATCCGACCTTGTGGACACTGTGATCCCGCTCATAGAGAAGAGCTACAGTGTCAAGAAGGACAAGGCTTCAAGGGCGATCTGCGGTGTCTCCATGGGAGGAGTCTACGAAATGTACATCCTCTCCCATTGGCCCACCCTCTTCGGTAACATCGCCTTCATGGGATCCGGAGTGAACGGAGCCCCTCAGGCAGCCGACCAGTCCGTGGCCCCCATCGTGAAGGAAGGCTATTCCCTCATGTGGATCGGAGCCGGGAAGGACGACATTGCCCTTCGCAGCGCCAAGGGGCTGATGGACGCCCTTGACAGGGCAGGTTCCCCTTACGTGTATTATGACAGCGGCGGATTCCACAACTGGCATTCCTGGAGGCTGGACCTCCAGCAGCTGCTCCCTCTGCTTTTCAGATAGTTTATAAGGATTATTCAAACTGATACAAAACCATAAACCAAGTAAAATGAGAACAAGAACAATCATCCTCTCCATTCTCGCAGCAGGTGCCCTCGTGTCCTGCTCCCAGAGTGTGACTCCCCAGGGACGTCTTGCCCTCAATGACAAGAAGATCGACGAGATCATCGCGAAGATGACCCTCGAGGAGAAAGTGGAGATGCTCCACTCGAAGACAAACATGTCTTCAGCCGGTGTACCGAGCCAGGGTATCGCTGACATCCAGTATGCAGACGGTCCTTTCGGTATCCGTGAGGAAGGTGTTCCCAACGGATTCCAGTCCGCTGGTTGGACACTTGACTCAGCTACCTACTTCCCTACAGGCTCAGCACTCGCCGCCACATGGAGCGAAGACCTCGCTTACAAGTACGGTACCGGTATGGGAATCGAAGCAAGACTCCGTGGCAAGGACGTCATCCTCGGCCCCGCAGTCAACATCCAGAGGCTTCCCGTCGGTGGTAGGTCATACGAGTACCTGAGCGAGGATCCTATCCTCAGCGCAGCTCTCGCTCTCTATTATACAGAAGGTGTCCAGGATCAGGGTACAGCAGTATGTATCAAGCACTTCGCTGTCAACAACCAGGAAACCAACCGTGGTAGCGTTGACGCGCAGGTCAATGAAAGGACCCTCCGTGAAATCTACCTCAAGCCTTTCGAAAGGGCTGTCGTCGAAGGTGGAGCCATGAGCGTCATGCCCGCTTACAACAAGGTGAACGGTGACTACTGCTCAGAGAACGAGCACCTTCTCAACGAGATTCTCCGCGGAGAATGGGGATTCAACGGAATGACCGTCTCAGACTGGGGCGGAACCCATTCCACCATGGGAGCTATGCTCCATGGCCTCAATGTCCAGATGACCGGCAGCACCTACCTCGGACCCGCTGTCATCGACTCCATCAACACCGGCGCTCTTACTGAGGCCCAGGTCAACGAAAAGGTAAAGCAGATCCTTCGAGTCAGGTTCGCGATCGAGCCCGTTCCCAGTGACGTAGCCAACACCAAGATGACCTCCCAGCCCGAGTGCCAGGACATCGCCCTCCAGGTTGCACGCAAGTCCATCGTCCTTATGAAGAACGACGGCTCCGTACTTCCTATCAAGGGTGCCAAGAAGATCGCTGTCATCGGACAGAACGCTGTCCTCAAGACCCAGTCCGGCGGTATGGGTGCAGGCGTGAAGGCCCTCTACGAGGTCACTCCTCTTGAAGGTATCACCAAGCACGCTACCAAAGACGGAATCGAGGTCGTTTACGCTCCCGGTTACAAGAACTTCCCCGGCAGAAGGTGGGGACCCGCTCCCGCTACCCCCAATCCTCTTGAGGCTGCCGCCATCAACGAGCCCGCTGACCCCGCCCTCATGGCAGAGGCAGTTGCTCTTGCCAAGGATGCTGACTTCGTCATCTTCTTCGGCGGAACCAACAAGAGCATCGAGACTGAAGGAAGCGACCGTTCCGACATAAAGCTCCCTTGCGGACAGGAAGAGCTTGTCGCCGCCCTCTATGAGGCCAACAAGAACCTCGCTACAGTCATCATCTCCGGCGGTCCCACCGACCTCCAGGTGCTGAAGAACTACTCTCCCGCTATCGTACAGGGATGGTGGAACGGAACTGAAGGCGGAACCGCTCTTGCAGAGGTTCTCTTCGGAGACATCGCTCCTTCTGGAAAGCTTCCTTTCACATTCCCCGTCAAGCTTGAGGACTCCCCCGCTTTCGCGATGGGCAACTTCCCCAACAAGACCGCAGGCGGTGACCTGTTCACACTTCTTTACCGTCAGGACGCGACCCAGCTCAGCCGCGAAGAAAGGCAGAAGCTCATCGACAGCATGCCCAAGCCCGTTTCAGAATACACTGAGGGCAGCCTCGTGGGATACCGTTGGTTCGACACCAAGAACGTGAAGCCCCTTTACGCTTTCGGACACGGACTCTCTTACGTCACCTTCAAGTACTCTGACATGTCCATCAAGGACAAGAAGAACAGCTTTGAGGTCACCTTCAACCTCACCAACGAAGGCGATATGGACGCTGACGAAGTGGCTCAGCTCTACATCCACCGCAAGGACTCCAAGGTCGAATGGCCTTACAAGGAGCTCAAGGCTTTCAAGAGGGTTTCTGTTCCCGCTCACGGTACAGTTCCCGTCACTCTGGTAATCCTGAAGAAGGACCTCCAGTACTTCAATGTCGACAAGAACGCATGGGATACCGACCATTGCACTGCTGACTTCCTCCTCGGAAGCGCCTCCGACGACATCAGGGTCCAGGCCGAGGCAAGCATCTAGGCTTTAACCCCAGAAAACAATATGGTCCGGGCTTTCCGAAAGGAAGGTCCGGATCTTCTTTTTTCCTCGGCACAGGCTGATGACAGAAAAGCCCCGCGGGAAATCCGCAGGGCCTCTCTGTCCCCGAAAGATATCAGGAGAAATATTTCCTTCAGACGATTACTCGCCGGGTGCGATAGCGCCCATAGGGCATACGCCCGCGCAAGTTCCGCAGTCTATGCAGACATTGGGATCGATGGTGTAAACATCACCCTCTTTAATCGCTCCGGTAGGGCATTCGCCCTGGCAGGTGCCGCATGCAACGCAGTCGGTCTCAGAAATCTTGTAAGCCATTTTAATTATCCTTTTAAGTGTTATTGTTGTCTTTCTTGTCTTTTCCTCCCCGGAAAAGATATGCAAAAATATCTAATCCTTTTCAGAAAATCAAGGTTTGGATTGATATTTGCAACTACCGGGCCATAGAGGGAAATATTCCATCAAAAACATAAGCTGATACTGAAATGAAAAGGATATACATCATATATACGGTAATCGCAGCACTGCTGGTCGCTTCTCCCGCGAGGACATCCGCCCAGGTGACGACGGACGGTACGAGTTCAGTAGTGGACGGCAAAGTCAAATTCGACAAGATCGTCCATGATTTCGGGGATATCCTCGAAAGTGACGGAGCACAGTCCTGCGTATTCACAGTCGAGAACGTGTCCTCTTCCCCTGTCGCGATCGTGAACGTGGTCTCCTCCTGCGGATGCACCAACGTCACGTGGACAAGGGAGCCCTTGAAGGCAGGAGCGAAGGGAAAGATCAACGCCACCTTCTCGAATGACCAGGGCCCCTATCCTTTCGACAAGACCCTGACGGTTTACATCTCCGGGCTCAAGAAACCTGTAATCCTGAGGCTCAGGGGAACTGTCCACGCCAAGAAGCTCAGCATGGCTGAACTCTATCCGGTCAAGATCGGGAACCTGGGAATCAAGGAAAACGGGATCAAACTCGGCAACATGGACCAGGGCAGCCAGAGGAGCGACAAGATATTCATCGCGAACTTCTCTTCCTCACCCGCCAATGTGACATTCAAGGACGTGACGGACGGATTGAAAGTGTCAGTCTCCCCGAATCCGATACCGGCAGGTTCAACCGCGACACTCACTTACACGATTTCTTCCTCCAGGCAAAAATGGGGGAAGAATTGGTATTATGCCACCCCTATGATAGGAGGCAAGGTACAGGGAAGCACTCCTATTTCCTTCTGGGCATTCACAAAGGAGGATTTCTCGGACATGACCCAGGAAGAGAGGAACAAAGGCGCACAGCCCGTTTTCGATTCCAGCAACTACACTTTCAACGTGGTCAAGGCGGGGACGAAGATTGATGCGGTATTCAACTTCACGAACAGGGGCAAGAGCGACCTTCATGTCTACAAGGTTGACGCTGACTGGGACGCCACCACAGCGGACCCCGTCAAAGATGTGAAACCCGGACAGAAAGGGACCGTGACCGTACACCTTGACACCAAGGGGATGCCCAAAGGAGAGGCTCTCGTCATAGTGACCCTCACCACGAATTCCCCTCTCCGTCCCATTGTGAACCTGTTCCTCACCGGAGCGATAGAATAAAGAAGCATCCGCACCCCGACATCCTGGGGATCTGTTTTACAGGTTCCAAGTGCCACCTCGTTTTTCAGGATGACGGGGTGCTTTTCTTCTGGAAAAGCCATAATAAAAGAACAAAAGCGACATGGAAGAGACTTTAAGGGAACATGATGAGGAAACCGTCGAACTCCTCCTCACAAAGCCGTATCATCTTATCGACATCCTGCCCCATCGGGTCCCCGCACTTTCCAATGGGCAGTATTTCGAAATTGAAAGGCATTTCCTTTCCGCTCCCGTTTTCAGCGGGATATGCTCGAAATTCGCGTCCCTTCTTCTCAAACTCAATTGCTACGAGGCTCTTCTGATGAGCGATGAAGGGGATTTCTGGACAGAGAACCCCTCTCCGGAGGATCTGCTGGAAAGATTCACCCCGAAAGACGGCAAGTGCGGATGGGTGTATTTCCTTCTGAACGGGAAGAAGACCCTCATCACCTTCAACGGCGAAGCCCATTACATGACTGCCTACAACCTTAAGGGGGAACTTCTTTCCCTCGTCAGCAGCATAGCCGCATCTGAAGGACTTTTCGTTTGGGCGGCACCCGAGTAATCCTGTCTTTTCCCGACACACCACAAAAAGAAAACCGCCCCCGAAGGAGCGGTCAGAAGTCTTTGCTGTGGGATCGGGTTATTCAACCGGATCACCGGTATACTTGTATACCACAGTCTCAGATTTCACGTCTCTTGCGAAGGAGTCACCAACTGTGAAGTCCATCTTGATGACAGAACCCGTAGGTGCGCCTCTCTGGACGAAGTCCTTGAGAATCTTGGAGAGATCCAACTTGACTTCAGTCTTCTTGTCCTTGATATCGGCCGCCTTAACGTCGAAATATGTCTGCACATAGGAGTCCTCCAGAATATCCATAAGAGGTGCGGAATTGCTCCTGTTCGCTTCAATCTTTATGTTCTGATTGAGCCACTGGTTGAATGAGACCATACCGGTCGTCACCCTAACTGTCAGCTTGGAGATTCCGGCGGGAGCGAGAATCTTGAAGTTAGCGGTGGCTTTGCTGGCGTCCTTGTACTCAACACCGGATGCCTTCATCTCCACCCATGTGAAAGTGGGCTCGGCTGTCCATTTGTATGTGATGGTCTTGGTGGAAGTCTGTCCTTCCACATCGACGACCTTGATGGCGAACTTGAACTGGTCATTGTTTGTCGCTCCTGTGGAGGTCAGGACATTGACGACCTTCATAAGGTCCAAAGAGCAGGATGTCAATCCCTGCGCTCTGGATGCTCCCATTGA
>JAEEGL013864405.1_pt1 | contig 24582 bp, 21 predicted proteins | sample 9134231 | NCBI WGS metagenome assembly JAEEGL01 (sample SAMN16246548, study PRJNA631951) | gut metagenome | biome: gut microbiome; feature: rumen; material: fiber-attached | host: Bos | place: Iran: Karaj | collected 2018-10
GAACTTCTTGGTGAACAAGTTCACATCGAAGTGTCTCTTAGTGCGACGCTTTGAGTGGGAAACGTTGTTGCCAATCATGGCCTTTTTCCCTGTAATTTGACAAATCTTAGACATTTCTACCTTTTCTTTTTAGTCTATTCCAATAACAACTTCTTCCAAACAGGGCACAAAGGTACAATATTTTATCTGAACAACAAATACTTTGGCTTATTTTTTTACCTTTATATCACATTTCTGCTATAAGCAGGAGCAGAAACAGGACAAAACTCCTTGTTCAGATACTTATAATAACCTGTAATAGCAATCATTGCGGCATTATCCGTGGTATAGCCGAACTTGGGAATAAAGACTTGCCAGCCATAGCGTTTGGCATAATCATGGAAGGCATTGCGTAATCCGTTATTGGCAGAAACGCCACCGGCTACAGCCACCTGCTTTATCTTAAGATCTTTGGCAGCCAAACGAAGCTTCTTCATGAGTATATCAACGATGGTCTTCTCGAGCGAAGCAGCCAAATCATTGAGGTGATGCTCTATAAAATCAGGATCCTCTTCAATCCAGTTGCGTAAAGAATACAGGAAACTGGTCTTCAGACCGCTAAAACTGTAATCGTAACCAGGAATGTTTGGCTTAGAGAAAGTGAAGGCATCTGGATTACCCTGCCTTGCCAACTTATCTATGATGGGACCGCCAGGATAGCCAAGGCCCATTACCTTGGAGCATTTGTCGATGGCTTCTCCTGCGGCATCGTCGATGGTTTGGCCAATTATCTCCATTTCATGGTAGGATTTCACCAATACAATCTGGCTGTTTCCACCGCTTACCAACAGGCAAAGGAAGGGGAAAGTGGGTGACACATAGTCGTCATTCTCGGTATGAATGAAATGAGCTAATATGTGACCTTGCAGATGATTAACATCAATCAGAGGAATGCCCAACGAAAGAGCCAAACCTTTGGCAAAAGACACGCCAACCAACAACGAGCCCATCAAGCCAGGACCACGGGTAAAGGCAATAGCAGAAAGTTGCTCACGCTCTATACCGGCCTTCTTGAGGGCAGTATCTACGACAGGAACAATATTCTGCTGGTGAGCACGGCTTGCCAATTCGGGCACAACTCCACCGTATTCCATGTGTACTGCCTGACTGGCTGTTACGTTGCTAAGCAGTATGCCGTCCCTGATAACAGCTGCCGAGGTATCGTCACAGCTACTCTCTATACCAAGAATATATACTGGTTTCATCCCTTAATGCGTTAAAATCTCTACTCCGTTTTCTGTCATTACATAGGTATGTTCCCATTGAGCGCTGTCCGAAGCATCCTCTGTCAGGACAATCCATCCAGTTTCATCCTCCTCATCACCACAGACGTACCAATCGCCAGCATTAATCATAGGCTCAATCGTAAACGTCATACCGGGAACGAGCAGCATGCCAGAACCTTTCTTGCCATAATGCTCTACATCCGGCTCCTCATGAAACTCCACGCCTACCCCGTGACCGCACAAATCTCTGACAACAGAACAACCGTTCTTGTGCGCATGTTTTGCTATGGCATTGCCTAAGTCACCGACAAAAACATAGGGTTCTGAACATACTTTCTCTCCAATCTTCAGACACTCCCAAGCTACCTCTACAAGACGCTTACGCTCTGGTGTGGTCTTGCCAATAATAAACATTCGGCTGGCATCGGCATAGAAACCATTCAAGATAGTGGTACAGTCAACATTGATAATGTCACCCTCCTCCAGAATATCATACTCACTGGGAATTCCATGACAAACGACATCATTGATGCTGGTGCAGCACGAATTGGGATAACCCTCGTAGTTAAGAGGCGCAGGAATACCACCGTGAGAGGTGGTAAAATCATATACCAATTTATCTATCTCAAGGGTACTCATACCCTCACGAATATGCTCCGCTACACAATCCAGCACAGCAGTATTCAGTTCACCAGCTTTACGAATGCCCTGAATCTGTTCCTGGGTCTTAATAAGAGAGGGAGTGGGTACAAGACGACCTTTCTCTTGCCAATCAAGTATTATCCTATCCATTTCCGTTGGTTCCAGTCCTGCAGGAACGAACCAACGTGGTGCTTTATTCTTTTTCTTATTGTTGCTCATTTGCTACCTTATATAAAAGCGGCGTCAAAATTACAACAATTTAAGGGAATAAAGAAATATAGACAGAAAAATTACTGCTTAGCTGCAGCAATGTAAGAAAGAGACTCCTTGCACTTATCTGTAATGTAGTTCCAGTCCTTGGATTCCACAATATCATTAGGGAATAGCTTACTGCCCATTCCAACACAGAAAGCACCAGCCTTTATCCAAGCCGTAAGATTTTCCTTGTCTGGTGAAACACCGCCCGTAACCATGATATTACTCCAAGGACACGGAGCCATAACACCTTTTACAAAAGCCGGGCCATATACGTCACCAGGGAAAACTTTTGTCAGGTCACAGCCCAACTCTTGTGCATAGCCAATCTCACTTACTGAGCCACAACCTGGGCAGTAAGCAACAAGACGTCGGTTGCAGACTTTGGCAACATCAGCATTCAGCAGCGGGCCAACGACAAAGCAGGCTCCTAACTGAATATACAGACTGGCTGTAGGTGCATCAACTATAGAACCTACCCCCATAGCCATATCAGGACATTCCTTGGCAGCAAACTTTACACATTCAGCAAACACCTCATGAGCAAAATCACCTCGGTTCGTAAACTCGAAAGCTCTGACACCTCCTTTATAACAGGCAAGGATAACTTGCTTTGCAACCTCAGCGTCTGAATAATAGAAGACAGGCACCATACCTGTTTCCTTCATTTTATTCAGAACCTGTATCTTATTGAACTTTGCCATAACCGTGTGTTATCTTTGAACCCTGCCACTGGTATTTCCAGCAACCAGAGATTCCACTTCCTGAATGCTTACCATATTAACATCGCCGGGAATAGTGTGCTTAAGGGCACTTGCAGCTACGGCAAACTCTAAAGCATCTGCCTGTGACATCCCGTTTACCAAACCATGAATAATGCCAGCACAGAAACTGTCACCACCTCCTACTCTATCTACAATAGGAGTAATCTCGTACCTACGACTGAGATAGAAATCTTTTCCATTATATATCAAGGCCTTCCAGCCATTATTGGAGGCACTATAACTCTCACGCAGGGTACTTATAGTATATTGGAAGCCGAAGTCCTGCTGCATCTGAATGAAGATAGACTTATACCCATCAGCTTCGGTTTTACCTGATTCCGCATTTGATGCAGGCTTATAACCAAGGCACATCTCTGCATCCTCCTCATTGCCTATGCAAACATCAACATATTGCATAAGCGGACGCATAACACTTTGAGCTTTCTCAGGAGTCCACAGTTTACTACGATAGTTAAGGTCACAACTAACGGTAACACCAGCTTTCTTGGCAGCTATGCAGGCTTGTTTTACGCACTCGGCTGCCTTAGTACTGATAGCTGCAGTAATACCACTCCAATGAAACCAGTCAGCTCCAGAAAAAATACGCTCGAAATCAAAATCGGAAGGATCTGCTTCACACAAACTACTGTGAGTGCGATCATATATCACCTTGCTGGGACGAAGACTTGAACCTGTTTCAAGATAATATATTCCTAATCTTTCGCCACCACGGGCCAAGAAACAGGTATGAACACCAAACTTTCTCAGACTATTCACTGCAGCCTGTCCAATCTCATGAGTCGGAACCTTGCTGACGAAATATGCATCATGACCGAAATTAGACAAACTGACAGCTACATTAGCCTCACCCCCGCCATAATTTATATCAAAGTTAGTTGCTTGAACAAACCTGTTGTTTGATGGAGGAGCCAGACGAAGCAGAATCTCTCCCATGGTGACAATCCTTGCCATAATTTTTAATCAGTTACTGCCCTATTTTGTGTTATTTGTATCGCAAAGTTATACAATTTTTGCGAAACACCCATAAAAATCCTATGTTTTTTTAACCTATCACGTTAAAAAAAGCACACATTATACTTCAGAAACAAATAAAATATGTAATTTCGCTTTATGGAAGAAAAGATAAAAAGAACCCAAGGACTTATATCTATAAGTCCAATGCTTGTTTTTCTGGCAGTCTATACATCATCAAGCATTATAGCTGGTGATTTTTATGCAGCTTCCATCATTGTGTCGTTTCTAATCGCTTGCCTATATTCTGTTTTCATTGTTAAGAAAAGGAGTATTGAATCTTGCTTTGGCATATTAGCAAAAGGAGCAGCCAAGGAGGACATCATGACCATGGTACTTATCTTTATCCTTGCCGGCGCTTTTGCCGCGACGGCCAAACAGATGGGTGCCATAGAAGCAACGGTAGATTTGACGCTTAGCTTCATGCCTATAAAAATGATGCTATGCGGATTGTTTATTGCCGCATGCTTTGTATCACTAAGCATTGGCACAAGCGTTGGAACCATAGCAGCATTAACACCTATCGCATGCGGTATAGCAGAGAAGACTGGACAGAACATGCCTCTATTAGTAGCAGTAATAGTAGGCGGCGCCTATTTTGGCGACAACCTAAGTTTTATATCAGACACTACCATCATGGCCACAAAAACGCAAGGCTGCAAGCTAAAAGATAAATTCCGCTATAACCTGAAGATTGCACTTCCTGCCGCTGTCATCACCCTTGGGCTCTATCTGATAGCTGGCACAGAGGTGGTAGGAGAAGAAATAAATAGAGACATCAATTATCTGCTTATTATACCTTATATATATATATTGGTGGCTGCTATCTGCGGATTAAACGTGATGCTTCTCTTGTCATCTGGAACAGTTTTGGCAGGCGCCATGGGATTACTGACAAACAAGCTAAGCCTAACCGAATGGTCATCGGCTATGAATAATGGTATCATGGGAATGGGCGAACTGATTATTGTAACCCTTTTGGCAGGTGGAATGATTGAAGTAATGAGGGTAAACGGCGGTTTTGATTACCTGAAGACAACGTTGACAAGCAGAATAAAGAGCAAAACCGGTGCAGAAATAAGCATTGCAGGATTGGTAATCCTGACCGACTTCTGTACCGCCAACAACACTATCGCCATACTCACGACAGGTCCATTAGCAAAAGAAATATCATCACACTACAAGATAGACCCCAGACGTACAGCAAGTATCCTGGACACGTTTAGTTGCTTTGCACAAAGCGTCATTCCCTATGGCGCCCAGTTACTGATTGCCAGCGGATTGGCACATATCAATCCGCTTGAGATCATTCCTTATTTGTACTATCCATTTATATTAGGAGTTTTTGCACTTTTATATATCATATTAAAACATGAAAAATAAATTATTTGTTTTCATCGCTACCCTACTGCTGGTATCCTGTTGGGATACAAAAAACACCAAGCAGAATGAGGATTCCGAAGACTCTACCAAGTGTTCAGAAGCCCTTCAGTTTACAACATGCAACTATATCAAAAAGAAGAAGTTATCCAACGGAGAATACCCAAAATACGATATAAGCATAAAGGTTCAATACATTGAAGGCGAATCTGAAGTAGCACAGACAATTAACAAGCAATTGGCAACATTCTTATATGGAGATACAAGTATGTCCATAGAGAAAGCTAATACATGCTTTGGAGACTCAGTTGCCCAGAACTATGAGAAAGAACTGACAGAATTCTATGAACCTGACAACGAGTATCAGGAAACATTTGCCTACGAATATACACAGAAAGATACTGTTTCCCCGGCATCCCTTGACGGATACATTTGTTACGTCAATAGAATAGAGTCATACACAGGCGGCGCGCACGGAGGGGCATACGAAAGCTACATTAATCTCTGCAAAGAAACAGGACAGATGATTACAGCCAAGGAGCTCTTCGGAGAACATCAGGATGATGTGCTGAAACTGATAAAAGACCAAATCGTTAAAGACAACGATTGTAAGACTGCGGCTGAACTGGAAGAAAAAAGAAGTATATTCGCCTTAGGGGATGTATATATAACAGATAACAATTTCCAGTTGCAGAAGGACGGAATACTTTTCTGTTACAACCCATATGAGATTGCGCCCTGGTCAGAAGGCTTTATCTTTGCCAAGCTTACATACAAGCAACTGGAAGGGCTAATGGTGAAGAATATCGTTAAATAAAAGAAACAAAGAAGAATGGATATCATCCTAAAATATTTCCCCAACTTAACAGAGGAACAGAAGAACAAGTTCCAGATGCTCAATGAGTTGTATCACGACTGGAACGCGAAGATAAACGTTATCTCACGTAAGGACATTGATAATCTATACGAACATCATGTATTACATTCGTTAGGTATTGCAGAGCTTATCAGATTCAAACCCGGCACAAAGATTATGGATTTAGGAACAGGAGGCGGATTCCCAGGTATTCCATTGGCTATCATGTTTCCTGAGGCTTCCTTCCATCTGGTAGATTCCATTGGCAAAAAGATTAAGGTTTGCCAGGAAGTAGCCACTGCCCTATCCTTACAAAATGTAACCACGCAATGGTGCCGAGCCGAGGAGATAAAAGACAAGTACCATTATGTGGTTTCGCGTGCCGTAATGCCTTTAGCAGATTTGGTGAAGATAATCCGAAAGAACATCAGCAAGGAACAACTGAATGCACTTCCCAATGGAATTATCTGCTTAAAGGGAGGGGAACTGGAAAACGAAACACTGCCATTAAAGAACCAGACACAGATATATCCACTGACAGATTATTTTGAAGAACCATTTTTTGAAACCAAAAAAGTTGTTTATACCCAATTATGATAACTAAAGCATTTACATTCAATCCCGTTGGAGAAAACACCTATTTGATTTGGGATGAGGAAACGAAGGAGGCCGCTATCATTGATGCTGGCATGAGTAACAACAGAGAAAATGCCATGGTATGTGATTTTATCGCAAAAGAGAATCTACAACTGAAATATGCCCTTCAGACTCATATGCATTTTGATCATGTATGGGGTCTGTCATATATCAAGGAAACCTACGACTTAAGACCGTTATGTCACATGGCAGACGAGAGCACTTATAGCCAAGCTCCGGAGATGACAAGCATGTTCAGACTATCCATGAACTGGAACCTTCCTGCCATAGAGCGATACCTTAACGAAGGAGATGTAATAAAGTTGGGAAAAACGGACATAAAGGTACTGCATACACCTGGACATACACCTGGCGGACTAAGCTACTACATAGAGTCTGCACATACGGTGTTTACAGGTGACACCCTATTCCAAGGTAGTGTAGGCAGGACTGATCTGCCTGGAGGAAATCTGACCGATGAGCTTAACAGTATTAAGAACAAAATACTTACATTGCCAGCAGATACCACCATCTATTCCGGACATGGTCCGAGCAGCAACGTAGAATGGGAGTTGAAGCACAACCCCTTCATTTAAGAAATAATATTATTTTTGCGGAATCAAGATATCCTGTAGGCTGTAGTTGTCCAAAAGGCAGCTACGGTCTACATGTCCTTTGATGCCGTTGACATAACCCTGTGATGTGAACTGCCACAGAACGATAGGCACGTCATCACATAATTCCGGTTGCTCTTCTGCATTATATCTGGCTATAAAGAACTTGTATTTCTTGTACATGCCAGAGAGATAACTGTTATAGAAATTCACACCAGTATATATAATGGGACGTACGCCGTAAACCCTCTCCACTTCCTCGAGGAAAAACTTTAACTGGGAATGGAAATGTCCGTATGATACCCTTCCACGATGTTCAACATCTACAACAGGAATCAAATCCTGCATCTTAATATCAAAATTGGACGAAAAGTTCTCAAACTGGATAAGTCCGCTGGCTTTGGGATTGAAAAAATGATACGTTCCAACGGGTATTCCTAACCTCCTCGCCTCACGTATATTACGTTGATACTCGTCATCCACATGCGATGAGGATTCGGTTCCCTTAATGTAAACAAAACTTGCATTAGGGTCTGTAGCAACCATATCCCAGTTGATGGAACCCTGATGATGGGAAACATCGATACCATAAATAGACGGAGACTTATGCGGTCTTACACTATAGAACCTGATTTCCGGAATATAACTTACAGGAGCTGCAGGGCGGTCAGGTTTATACAAAGGGTCAGGAATGGGCAGAACATACTCCTGAGCATAATGTTTCTCTATTTCCTTGCCATGCTTTTTATCAGCATAGACAAAAACATTTATGCCAGCAAACAGCAGTATCCCAAAAACAATCGTTCTCACAAAAAGATGGTGAAAAATTACTCGATATCCATTCCGCGAAATACACACTCGAAGTTCTTACCCTTTATACTTGGGAACTGACTTCTTGGATCTATATCATTACGAGAACGTAAATGATCAACAATCTTATTATAGCAATCCTGACGACTGACAGCCTTAACTCGAGCTACAAAGAAGGTGTCAATGTATTGAAATTTCTGTGTCTGAGGGATGGGGATAACCCTTTTGAACATGAGGGAACCGTCATACCAACCAGGATTATAATCAGAGAAGATATCAGCCTTGGGCTTTGGCATATCCATAGAGCCATCATGAGCTGCTGCGCCATTACTTTTGAACTCCTCCATGTTGGCTGCAGTAGTCTTTATGATAATAAAATAGGCTTTCCCGTGAACCTTGTATCGCTTGGGGTACATATTGGAACTCTCAACATATTGAGCAATATCGCCCATCAAGAACTCGTCTAAATCTACCTCGGGAATGGACTGAAGAAAATCAAATGCTTCTTCTATGGAATATGCAAAAACTTCGTTGTCGAAGTATCTCAGATATAAATTCATTAAATCACTATTTAAACAAAACAACTGCAAAAGTACAGAAAATATATCAATAATAGAAATATAAGCGAGACAAAAAGTAACTATATACATATTTTAATATCGTGACTCACAAAATATTGGATATTTTTATATACCTTTGCAACCTAAAAAAAATACATCTCAAATATTGACTTGTAAATATCTATGTTAGAACTCAAAAAAACTCATTTGTCTTTCGTTGCAGAATTCAATCCAGATTCTGAGAAATTGATACACCAACATAACGAAGGGAAAATGCCTGTATTACCTCTGAGAGATAATGCCATTTTTCCTGGCACAATCATACCCATTACCGTTGGACGTTCAAGCAGCATAAAAGCTGTCAAACAAGCCGAGAAATCAAATGGCATAATCGCAACGTTCACACAGAAACAGGAAGATGTCAACTCTCCTTTTCTGGAAGACCTATATCCTTTAGGTTGCGTATGTAGGCTGGTTCACCTGATGAAGTTGCCCGACAACACATATACTGCATTGCTTCAGGCTATGAACAGGGTTGAGATTGTTGAGTTCAGCCATACGAGAAACGGATTTGAAGGTGTCGTGACAAACAAGACCGACATCATGCCATCAGCCTCTGAGGAGGAAGAGTATTTTGCAATGCTGAACATCCTAAAGGAGAAATTCAATAGTCTTACTCATCTTCTTGACAACTATCCTGCAGAGATAACCAATTTTCTGAGCGGACTCCCAGCATCTACCTTTATGCTTAACATCTATTGTAGCTATCTGCCTATAGATGTTAAACAAAAATATCAACTGCTTGCAAGTGAATCAGAGCATGACAGATTGGCCAATTGCATTCGTGTTGTCAACAACTTGCTGGATTTGGCAAACATTAAACGCAACATCGAACGCAAGACTCAATCCGACCTCGACCAACAGCAACGCGAATACTTCCTGATGCAGGAGGTTAAGAATATTCAGGCTGAGCTGGGCAACAAGGATGAGTTTTCCGTTAAGCAGGAGGATATAGCCAAACTGAAAAATGAGGCAGAGAAAAAGAACTGGAGTAAAGATGTTCACGACTATTTCCTGAAGGAAGTTGCCAAACTGGGCAGAATAAACATTCAGTCACCTGACTACAACGTTCAACTTACATATCTGCAGACCATTATCCAGTTGCCTTGGAACGAATTTACCAAGGACAACATGAACATTGCAAATGCAGAGAAAATCCTCAACCACGACCACTATGGCATGGAGAAGGTGAAAGAACGTATTCTGGAGCATCTGGCAGTATTAAAGATGCGAAAAGACAAGAAGAGCCCCATTATCTGCTTGTACGGCCCTCCAGGTGTTGGTAAGACCAGCCTTGGTAAAAGTATTGCCAGCGCACTGAACAGAAAATATGTAAGAATAAGCTTGGGTGGAGTTCATGATGAAAGTGAGATACGCGGTCATCGAAGAACATACATTGGCGCCATGCCTGGCCGGATTATCAAAGGTATGCAGAAAGCAGGAAGCGGCAACCCCGTCTTTATTCTTGATGAGATAGACAAGATATCAACCAACAACGTCAACGGCGATCCGTCTTCTGCACTGCTGGAAGTACTCGACCCAGAACAGAACAATGCATTCCACGATAACTATCTGGATATTGATTACGACCTGAGTCAGGTAATGTTCATCGCCACAGCAAATGATACGAATACTATTCCTCGTCCGTTGCTGGACAGAATGGAGCTTATCGAACTAAGCGGATACATCACGGAGGAGAAAATTGAGATTGGCAAACGTCACCTCGTACCCAAAAAGATAATTGAGAATGGACTGGATGACATCAAGAATCTGAAACTGCCCAAGAAATCTTTGGAATTCCTCATTGAGAAATATACCCGTGAGAGTGGTGTCCGTGGATTAGAAAAACAGATAGACAAGCTTTTCAGAAAGATTGCCCTAAGGGTAGCCAAGGGTGAGATTGCCGACAAGCTCTCCATCACAGAGAACAGTATTGAGGAACTGATTGGGAAACCTCTCTTTAATCGTGACATCTATCAAGGCAACGAGTTTGCAGGAGTTGTTACAGGTCTTGCATGGACAAGTGTGGGTGGTGAGATTCTCTTCATTGAGACAAGTCTCAGCAAAGGAAAGGCAACGAAACTTACGCTTACAGGTAACCTGGGAGACGTGATGAAGGAAAGTGCCATGCTTGCGCTTGAATATATAAAAGCACATGCAGAAGAACTGAACATTGACTTCAGAATCTTCGAGAACTACAATATACACATTCATGTTCCTGAAGGTGCTGTTCCCAAGGACGGACCCAGTGCCGGCATCACTATTGCCACAAGCATTGCGAGCATCCTAACCCAACGTAAGGTGAGAAAGAACCTTGCCATGACTGGCGAGATAACACTACGTGGCAAAGTACTGCCCGTTGGTGGTATCAAAGAGAAAATTCTGGCAGCCAAACGTGCTGGAATAACAGACATCGTTATCTGCAAAGACAACAGGAAAGACATTGATGAGATTCCTCAGATATATCTGACAGGCCTGACGTTCCACTATGTGGAGACAATAGCCGACGTATTAGCCTTTGCCTTATTGGATGAGAAGGTCAAGAATCCCATTGAGTTCAAGATAGAGGAAGAAAAGAAGGACGTAGTAGCATGACATTCCAACTATTACATACGGACGACAAGACCAATGCGCGTGCAGGTCTGATAACAACGGATCACGGACAGATAGAGACACCCATCTTTATGCCTGTGGGTACGGTTGGAAGTGTCAAGGGACTCTCCGTTAATGATCTTAAGACTCAGGTACAGGCACAAATCATCCTTGGGAATACGTATCATCTGTACCTCAGACCAGGCACACAGATTTTGGAGAAAGCCGGAGGTCTGCATAAATTTAACGGATGGGACAGACCTATCCTGACAGACAGTGGCGGCTTTCAAGTCTTTTCACTGACAGGAATCAGAAAGCTGACAGAAGAAGGATGCACCTTCCGCAGTCACATAGACGGCAGCAAGCATATGTTCACACCAGAGAAAGTGATGGATATCGAACGTAGCATTGGTGCTGATATCATTATGGCACTGGACGAATGTCCTCCTGGAGACAGCGACTTTAACTATGCAAAGAAAAGTCTGGGCCTTACACACCGTTGGCTTGACAGATGTTTTAAGCGTTTCAACGAGACAGAACCGCTGTATGGCTACCAGCAGAGCCTTTTCCCCATTGTTCAAGGATGTACGTTCAAGGAGCTAAGAAAGGAAAGTGCTGAATTCGTAGCCAGCAAAGGGGCAGACGGAAATGCCATTGGCGGATTAGCAGTAGGTGAGCCAACCGATGTCATGTACGAAATGATAGAGGTGGTGAACGAGATTCTGCCTAAGGACAAACCCAGATACCTGATGGGTGTTGGCACGCCCGCCAACTTACTCGAGGCTATTGAACGTGGAGTGGATATGTTTGACTGCGTTATGCCTACGCGCAACGGCAGAAATGCCATGCTTTTCACCAGCGAAGGCATCATGAACATGCGTAACAAAAAATGGGAGGATGATTTTTCTCCTATTGATCCTAATGGCACGGCCGACGTAGATGTTTTCTACTCCCGTGCATATCTGCATCACCTCTTCAAGGCACAGGAACTACTGGCATTAGAGATTGCTTCCATACATAACTTGGCTTTCTACCTGTGGCTTGTAAAGGAAGCTCGCAAACATATACTTGCAGGAGACTTCTCTACATGGAAGAGTGGTATGATAAGAAAAGTTTGCAATCGATTATAACTGCATCCTATGAAGTTCACATTTCTAAAGCGAATAGACAGATACCTGATTGGCAAGTTCTTGGGGACATATTTCTTCTCCATCTTGCTTATCATAAGTATAGCTGTTGTATTCGACTTTAATGAGAATGTGGATCGCTTCACTACCTATCATGCACCCTGGAAGGGAATATTCTTCTACTATCTGAATTTCATTCCCTACTATGCCAACCTCTTCAGTTCTCTGTTTGTCTTTCTCAGCGTCATCTTCTTTACCTCCAAACTGGCTGACAATAGCGAGATAATAGCAATGATAAGCACGGGCATGAGCTACAAGAGACTGATGCTCCCCTACCTTATCAGCTCCGCTATTATCGCATGTGCCACATTCTATCTGGGTTCTGAAATCATACCACGGGGTAGTATTAAACGACTGGTCTTCGAAAACCAATACAAGAAGAACAAGAAGAATCCTACGTATGCCGACCGAGTCCAACTACAGGTAGAAAACGGAGTTATTGCCTACATGGAACACTTTGATGGCGTCAGCAAGACAGGAATCCACTTCAATCTGGATAAGTTTAAGGACAAGAAACTGGTTTCTCATCTTACTGCAAGCAATGTTAAATACGACACACTTAGCGATGTACGAAACCACTGGACGCTGAATAATGTTACCATCAGAGAGCTACACGGATACAAAGAGAAAATAACCCACTATAACACCATAGATTCCGTCATAGCCATAGAACCCAACGATTTCCTCTTTACGCGTAACATGCAGGAAACCATGACGAACCAGGAGCTGCTGATGTATATAGAGAAACAGAGAAACAGAGGAAGTAAGAATCTGAAGGTGTTCGAGGTGGAATATCACAAGAGATTTGCTGCACCTTTTGCAGCCTTTATACTCTCTACCATCGGCATGGCTTTGTCATCCAGGAAAAGGAAAGGCGGTATGGGTATTGCCTTAGGAACAGGAATTGCGCTAAGTGCTACGTATATACTTTTGCAGACCATATCTGCCACCTTCAGTGTCAACTCAGGATTATATCCCATGCTTGCTGCATGGATTCCCAATATATTATTCACCTTTATTGCATGGTATCTTTATAAGAAGGCACCAAGATAACAAGAGAATAGATGGATTTCTACGATTTAGATTTGAACGAATTGGTACTTGACGCCCTCGATGACATGAACTTCATCGAGACAACTCCTATTCAGGAACATTCTATCCCACCCATATTAGACGGCAGGGATATTATGGGTATTGCGCAAACAGGAACAGGAAAAACAGCAGCATATCTTCTTCCTGTACTTAGCCTGTTGGAAGACGGAGGTTACCCCAAGAATGCCATTAATTGTGTCATCATGTCGCCCACACGCGAACTGGCACAACAAATAGATCAGGCCATGCAAGGTTTCTCTTACTACCTAAGCAACGTAAGTAGCATAGCTGTGTACGGTGGTAATGACGGAGTCCGCTACGAACAGGAAAAACGAAGCATGCAGAAAGGGGCTGATGTCGTAATAGCCACACCAGGCAGACTTATCAGCCATATTACATTGGGAAATATCGATTTAAGCAAGGTTTCCTTCTTTATTCTGGATGAGGCTGACCGAATGCTTGATATGGGATTCTGTGATGACATCCTGCAGATTGCCAAGCAGTTGCCAGAAAAGCATCAGACCATCATGTTCAGTGCCACAATGCCAAAGGACATCCTGCAATTGGCACACCAGCTCCTGAAAGACCCCGTAGAAGTGAAGCTTTCTCTTAGCAAACCTGCAGAGGGAATCTCTCAGGGTGCCTATATCTGTTATGAGACACAGAAGCTGGGGATTGTAAAGGCACTGTTCAAGGAACGCAAACCAGAGAGGGTAATCATCTTTACCAGCAGTAAGGTTAAGACAAAGGACTTGGCCATAAGCATCATCCGCGCAGGATATAAGGCTAAAGCCATGCATAGCGACCTAGCCCAGTCAGAACGCGACGAGGTAATGTATCAATTCCGCAGCGGCAAGATAGATATCCTTGTTGCCACAGACATTGTAGCCCGTGGTATCGACATTGACGATATACAGTTGGTCATCAACTATGATGTACCTCACGACAAGGAGGATTACGTTCACAGAATAGGCAGAACGGCAAGGGCTGGCAAGAACGGACGCTCTATTACATTGGTTTCAGATAAAGACCAGCAGTATTTCGCACGCATAGAGCGATTCCTGGAGAAGGACGTAGAGAAACTTCCCATCCCTAAGTCTCTAGGTGAAGGTCCTGCTTATAACAAAGACCTGAAGACAAAGAAGAAATTCCATTCTAAAAAGAACGGAAAATACAAAGGGAAAGCGAAAAAGAAGAGTGATTCACAACAAAAAGCCGCTGATGCAAAATAAAGAGCATCAGCGGTTTTATATTATTATTGAAAAATAATCAGGGGGATTCTCGCTTACAGCGCTGAAACGAATCGCTTGTAATCTACCATCTTGATAGCTGTAACGGCACACTCATCACCTTTGTTGCCAAGCATTCCGCCACACCGTTCTTCTGCCTGCTCCATCGTGTTACATGTCAGCAAGCCATAGACAACGGGGACTTCACCTTTTACATTCAGCTCAGCCAAACCTTGTGTTGTACCTTGGCAGATATAATCAAAATGAGGGGTATCACCCTTTATCACACAGCCAATAGCAATAACAGCATCCACTTTTGCTGACTTCACAAATGCTGAGGAGCCGAATACCAATTCGAAACTGCCAGGGACAGTCTTCACAAAGATATTCTCTTCCTTGGCACCGTGACGTGTCAGCGTATCAAAAGCGCCCTGCAAAAGGGCGCCTGTGATTTTACTGTTCCATTCGCTTACCACAATGCCGAACTTCATATCGGCAGCATTGGGTACAGATGCGAAATCGTAATCAGAAAGATTGTGTAGAGCAGAAGCCATATTTTACTTCTTTACACGCTCAATATACTTGTCAATCTCGCTGAACTGCATGCTCTGCTGATATTTTGTCTTAATCTGGTTGTAGCAGTCAAGAGCTTTTTCGTTCTGATTGAGTGACTCGTAGATCTGACCAGCCTGAATCAGGTAGATAGGACTGAGGGTGTTGTTATCAGCCTTCTTAGCAGCCTTTACCAGCAACTCAACAGCTTTCTCGTTCTGGCCGAGCTCTGCATAGCAGTTACCGATTGTACCAATAACGCTGGGGCTAACCATGTCGTCACCGCAATCGCTGTAATCCTCCAACTGGTCGATAGCCTCCTGATACTTATCTGTCTGAGCATAGCAGAGACCTGCATACAGATGAGCGAGGTTACCAGCCTTTGTGCAACCGAACTCATCAGCTACAGCCAGGAAACCCATATTCTGTCCATCACCGTTCAAAGCCTTCTCATACTCACCGTTCATGAAAAGCTCCTGAGCAGCGAAAAGGCTCTCGTTTGCCTTGTTGTTACGAGGAACGATGTAGAACTGATGAATCAGCAATGCAGCAATGATAACTGCCAGCAATGTGCTACCACCATAGACAATAGCTTTCTTGTTCTTCTCAAAGAAAGACTTTGAGGCTACCAGAGCTTCATCGAACTCGTTTACCTCGTAGTTGTTTTTTTTGTTTCTTGCCATTTTCTTATATGTTTTATTATTTTTATTCTATCGAAATTTCGTGCAAAAATAGCTAAAATATTGCAGAAGATAAAATTTCCGTAAAGATATTTTCAGTTTCTTGCCTTTTATTACGAATAAATGATGTAATTTTGTGTCCGAAATGATACTTAAGCATCTCTCCATAATTAATTACAGGAACATCCCTTCGTGCGAGTTAGACCTTTCGCCCAAAATCAACTGTTTCGTGGGTATGAACGGCGAAGGGAAAACCAATCTGCTTGACGCCATACATTTTCTGAGTCTGTGTAGGAGTTATTCTACCAGTCAGGATTCCCTGTGTATTATGCACAATCAGGACATCATGTCTATTGCCGGTCAATATGAGAATGAGGACGGGACACCCGAGGATATTCACATAGGCATCAGACGGGGACAGAAGAAAATTGTAAGGCGAGGAAAAAAAGCATATAAACGGTTGGTGGAACATATAGGACTCATCCCTATTGTCATGGTTTCCCCTGCCGACCACTTTCTGATAGCAGGAGGCAGCGAGGAGAGGCGCCGTTTCATGGATATTATCATCTCCCAGTACAACCCTCTGTACATGGATGCATTGCTTAGGTACAACAAGGCTTTGCTGCAGCGCAATGCATTGTTGAAGGAGGAAGTTGCGCCAGACCCTGAGATGTTCCTTCTCTGGGAAGAACAGATGGCCAAGGAGGCTGAATATATCTATCAGTGCAGGAGCGAATATATAAAAGATTTCACTCCCATCTTCCAGCATTTCTACAATCATATCTCGAAAGAAAAAGAGACCGTAGAGCTCCGCTATACATCACACTGCCAGCGTGGCCCGCTGTTGGAACAACTGACCAGCAATCGTTTTCGTGATCAGGCTGTCGGCTATTCCTTGCATGGAGTCCACAAGGACGACTTGGAGATGCTCTTAGGCGGATATGCTATAAAGAGGGAAGGCTCACAGGGACAGAACAAGACGTTCCTTATTGCCCTGAAACTGGCACAGTTCGACTTCCTGAAACGAACAGGCAGCCAGACGACTCCCCTGCTCCTTTTGGACGACATCTTCGACAAGCTTGATGCAGAACGCGTAGAGCAGATTGTGTCTTTGGTGAACAGCGACATGTTCGGACAGATATTCATAACAGACACCAACCGCGATCATCTGGACAGCATTTTACAAAAATCCAATGGAGACTATCGTATATTCCATGTAAAACAGGGAGACGTCACACTATGATAAAGAACAAGCCCAAACAGATTGGTGACCTTTTGATGCAGTTCCTCAGGAGCGAAGGACTGGAAACGCCCCTTCTGGAGCATCGTATTATTTCGGCATGGTCTGCCGTTATGGGCGAAGGCGTAAGCAGATATACCTCTGACCTATATATAAAGAATTCTGTCCTGTGGGTAAAACTCAAGAGTCCTGCCCTGAAGCAGAACCTCATGATGATGCACGGAGAGATTACACGTAAGTTGAATGCATACGTGCAGTCACAAGTTATCTCCGACGTACATTTTCTTTAGAACAAATCCGGCTTTCTCTTCTTCGCCTCTTCGAAGCTGACAATCTCAGCAGGCGAATCCTGTTCACACAGATCCTGTTGTTCTTTATGCAATGTATCCATTGCTTCCTTCCTTGTAACGGGATTGATGAACTTAGCCGCAAGAGGGGCATTCTGACTGGCATCCTTAACCCAGATGACAGACCCGTCGTACTGAGGAGCTATCTTCAGAGCCGTATGGAGGGGACTGGTGGTGGCACCGCCTATCATTACGGGGACAGAGATATCAGACTCCTTCAGCAGTCTTACCACCTTGATCATTTCATCCAGACTTGGCGTAATAAGGCCGCTTAAGCCTATGATATCCGGCTTAAGTTCCAGCGTCTTCTTTACGATTTCCTCTGCAGGCACCATGACGCCTAAGTCTATTATCTCATATCCGTTACAAGCCATGACGACAGACACGATATTCTTACCTATATCATGTACGTCTCCTTTGACCGTAGCCAAAAGGACTTTACCTGCCGATGACGTCTGATTGACTTTCTGCTGTTCGATATATGGCTGGAGGATGGTGACAGCCTGTTTCATACAACGGGCAGCCTTGACCACCTGTGGCAGAAACATTTTTCCCTCTCCTAAGAGACGGCCCACATTGTTCATTCCGTCCATCAGGGGCCCTTCTATCACCTTTACGGCATACTCATATTTGCTTAGCGCTTCCTGTAGGTCTGCCTCCAGATTACTCGAGTTACCTTTGGTCAGAGCCTCTATCAGGCGTTCTTCCACAGGCTTCTTTACAGATTCCGTCTCCGCCTTTTCCGTCACCTCGGCAGGCTGCCCCGCCATCTCCTGAGCCAAGGATATCAGCTTATCCACATTCTCCTGCTCGGGTCTGAGTAATGCATCCTCTATTACCTGAAGCTTGTCTGAGGGGATATCGCTGTACATTACCTTGGTGGATGGATTTACGATACCGAAATCCATTCCTTGCTGCTGGGCGTGGAAGAGGAATACAGCATGCATAGCTTCCCTTATCCAGTTGTTACCGCGGAAAGAGAAACTCAGGTTACTGACACCACCGCTAACGTGGGCGTCTGGCAGATTTTTTTTTATCCATCCCGTAGCACGGATGAAGTCCAGCGCATAGTAGTTGTGTTCTGGAATACCTGTGGCTACAGACAGCACGTTGGGGTCGAAGATGATGTCCTGAGGGGCGATACCCACCTTATCCACCAAGAGGCGATAGGAACGTTCGCAGACTGCAATCTTGCGTTCGTAGGTATCAGCCTGACCGCTCTCGTCAAATGCCATCACCACTACGGCAGCACCCATCATCTTTATGTCACGGGCATGAGAGAGGAATACCTCCTCCCCTTCTTTCAGAGATATACTGTTTACGATACACTTACCTTGCAGACACTTGAGGCCTTGCAGGACCACCTTCCAGTTGCTGCTGTCTATCATCACAGGTACGCGATAGATGTCCGGCTCACAGGCAAGCATATTCAGGAAATGCTTCATCTCCTTCTCTGCATCCAGCAAGCCGTCGTCCATATTCACGTCTATCACCATGGCACCGTCATCTACCTGCTTACGGGCTATAGACAAGGCCTCTTCGTAAGAGCCTTCCTTTATCAGACGGAGGAATTTACGCGAACCTGCCACGTTACACCTCTCACCTACATTCACAAAGATAGGATGCTCCTGTACATTCACCTCGGTGAGTTCAAGTCCAGACAGCCACATGTTGCTGGATCTTGGTACGGGAACGTGAACCTTGCAGTCCTCTGCCGTCTTGAGTGATGCCAAGGCTTTTATGTGCTCAGGTGTCGTACCACAACAGCCACCGATAACGTTCGTCAGACCCTCCTCTACGAAATGGCGCATCTGAGAGAGCATCATCTCTGGTGTCTGGTCGTATCCGCCCAAGGTATTAGGCAAACCTGCGTTGGGATGTGCCGTGATGAAATAAGGTGCCTTTTCAGCAAGGACTCTCAGACAGGATATCATATCCTCTGCGCCGAAGGAGCAGTTGAGACCCACGCTCAGGATAGGTGCATGCTGTACGCTGGCCAAGAAAGCTTCCAGTGTCTGACCGCTCAGCAATCTGCCCGCCTTGTCGCTGACCGTCACGCTGAGCATCAGGGGAATGTCCTTGCCTGCTTTTTCGCGTACCACCTGATAGGCATGGATACCAGCCTTACAGTTTAATGTATCGAAGATAGTTTCCAGAAGGATGGCATCAACATCATTGTCGAACAGCACCTGCATCTGTTCTACATATGCATCAAACATCTCGTCGTAAGATATTGCCCTGAAGGAGGGATCGCTTACGTCGGGACTCATGGATAAGGTCTTGTTGGTAGGACCTACGGTGGCTATAACATACTTGGGGAACGTCTCCTCGGAATGACCATGGCTCTCCTGATACTCCGCCACGGCCTCCTTGGCGATTCTTACAGCCTCGCGGTTCAGTTCCTCTACCAAATGCTCGCAGTGGTAGTCGGCCATGGAGATACGCTGACTGCTGAAGGTGTTAGCAGTTATGATATCAGCGCCAGCCTCCAGGTATCTTCGGTGAATATCCTTAATGACATCGGGTCTTGTCAGTACAAGGATATCATTATTACCTTGCATCTGCCCTGGGATATCCTTGAACCTGTCCCCTCTGAAGTCGTCTTCCGTCAGGTGATAGCTCTGTATCATGGTGCCCATGGCACCGTCCAGAATCAAGAGCTTACCACTTCCTAATACCTTATCTATTCTGTCATCTGTCATCCTTACAATCCTTTTTCCTTAGTATCCGAAAACTTCATGAGCCGTCAGCGTCTTCACGTTGCCCAGACGCTGTAGCTGTTCTGCAGATAACCCCTTGGGATCGCCTGCAAAGACACTACGGTAACGAAGTCCCTTCACATTATCCTTCTGGAACTTCACGATGTCCTTCAGCGTGATATCCTGCAACTGCTCATAAATCTTCTGTCGTATGTCATAATCGATACCCAAATCCTTGGCATCGAAATACATGTCGAAGTATTCCGTGCGTTTTACGCGCTCCGTACTCAACTGGGTGAGAGCACCCTTCTTGGCAACGTCAAAGGAGGTCTGGCTTTCCGGCATGTTATTTACGATGTCGTCAAACACCTCTATACACTCCTTCAGCTTGTCGTTCTGACTTTGGATGGTCGTTGTATACGTGCAGTACTGATCCTTGTATGCAGGCATACTGTACCTTGCAGCTACTCCATAGCAGAGGCTGCGCTTCTCACGCATCTCTTGGAATACCACGGTATTCATACCTGCGCCAAAGTAGTTGTTGTACATGTAGGCAACACCCACCTTACTCTCATCCCATGGCAGGCCATTGCATGCATACTGGCTCATCACGAAGCTCTGTGTGCCGTTGTAGGGGAAGATGAAGCACTCGTTTTCCTTTGTCTGCAACAGGTCAGGTACGCGTTTCACTACAGCATCCTTCAGTTCACTGGCAGCCTGATGAACATCATTGATGAGCGTCACCAGCTTCTCTCCTTCCATAGGACCATAGTATGTAATGGTATGTTCAAAGTCCGAGAGACCCTTGATGAGGCCCACCAGCACATCACCCTTATTTACAGCCTGTGTCAGTTCATCGTTCGTGAGTTCTATCTCCACACCCGGTAAGCCATAGCTGATATAATTGCGCAGGAAATAACTGTAGGCATCGAACATGCTCAGTGTATTCTGGCGTTCCTGAAGCTTCGTTATGATCAGGTTCTCCAGCGCCACGGAGTCGGGCTTTGCATTAGAGAGCACCTTCTCCATCAGCGCTACGGCCTTCCCCATATTCTCCTGCAAGCCAGAGAGGGAGATGGTCGTTGTGCGCATATCGCAGTCGATATCAAACCTGCAACCCAGTTGATAGAACTGCTGCTTTATCTGCTCAGCCGTCATGCTGTCTGTACCCAGATAATTGATGTACTCAGCAGCCAAGGGCAAATAGCGGTTCTGTCCGTCGGGCAAGGCGGATGTGGTACCTATTTCATAACGGTAGCTCAGGTTAAACAGGCTGTTCAGTTCGTTCCTTCTGTATAATACAGGAATATCACTCTTGGCATTGAGATAGGTAATATCATTCTTCAGATCCACGAATACCGGCTCTATAGGCTTCACCTTGGCATCCAGTATTTCCCTTGCAAAGGCACTTACAGAGTCGCGGTTCATCAGGATAGGAGTGATGGCAGGCTTCTCTACAGGCTTCACATTCTTGTCCTCTCCCACTCTCTTATAGACACATACATAGTTGTTGTCTCTCAGGTGCTTCTTGGCAAAGGCTACGATATCTGCCTTTGTCAGTTTCTCTATTCTGCTCAGCTTGTTTACCTCATCAGCCCAGTCCACATCATTTGTGAAAGCATCCACGTATTGCATGGCACGTGCCTCATTGTTCTCCAGCATGTGCTCTTCGGCAAGCTTCTTCTCTGTGATGATGCTCTTCACCAGATCGTCCGAGAAGTCTCCGTTGCATACCTTCTCCACCTCCTGCATCAACATGCCACGCAGGCTCTCCAGCGACTGTCCGGGCAAGGGCATGGCACTCAGCAGGAAAGCGGTATAGTCGCAGTAGGAAAGCAGCTCACTCTCACTTCCCACCACCTTCTGAGGCAAGTTCAGATCCAAATCCAGCAAGCCAGCCTTGCCATTGTGCATTACCTGACACAGCAGCGCCAGGGTATCAGTCTGATGACTGTTGATTCCGTCGAAACGCCATGTGAGCAATACAGATTCGGGATTGGGGGTGACCACTTCCTTCTCCACAACCTCCGTCAATTCGGGCTGCGGCTCTATTACCGGTTGTGTCAGGTTCTCGTTCTTCTCCCAGTCGCCAAAGTATTTGGTAATGATATCCATGGCTTCATCAGGGTCAAAGTCACCACTCATACAGATAGCCACATTGTTGGGAACGTAATACTGGTGGAAGAACTCCATGATATTCTTCAGGCTGGGGTTCTTCAGATGCTCGCCCAGACCTATCACAGAGTGATTGTAGGGATGAGTAGGAGTCAGCACCCCGAAGACAGCATTCGACAGTTTGTCCCAGTCGCTGTTCAGATACTTGTTATACTCCTCATATACAGCCTCCAGCTCCGTGTGAAATCCGCGCAGCACCATGTTCTTGAAGCGGTCAGACTGCACCTTAGCCCAGTTCTCCAGCTGGTTGCTGGGGATATCCTCCATATATACCGTCTGGTCGTTATTGGTAAAGGCATTACTACCGTCGCTGCCGATGTTAGCCATTATCTTATCATATTCATTGGGAATGAAATACTTGCTGGCCTCGTAGCTGATACTGTCTATCTGGTGATAGATAGCCTTTCGCTCAGCATCATCCGTAGTAGCGCGATATACCTCATACAGGTCAGTAATCTGGTCCAGCAAGACCTTTTCCGCCTCATAGTTTGTAGTTCCCAGATTGGTACTGCCCTTGAACATCATGTGCTCCAGATAATGTGCCAATCCAGTCGTCTCCGTCGGCTCATGTTTACTGCCTGCATGTACGGCAATGAAGGTCTGAATGCGGGGCTGTTCCTTATTCACAGTCATATACACCTTCAGTCCGTTAGGCAGAGTGTACATTTTGGTATTCAAGGGGTCGTTCTCTACGGTCTGATACTCATATTTCTGCTTACAGCCAGTAAGACAGACCACAGCCATCAAGGCTAAGATTTTCAGTGCTTTCATATTGAAACAAGTTAAATGCTTTTCTTGAATTGGCGGGAGATATCTCTGCGGTCCTCCTTCTCCTTCAGGGTCTCGCGCTTGTCATACTCCTTCTTACCGCGTGCGATGTGTATATCCAGCTTAGCCCTGCCGTTCTCGTCTATAAACAGCAGTACAGGCACTATGCTGAAGCCCGGAGCCTTCACCGTATTCTGTATCTTGCGTATCTCCTTACGGTTCAGCAGCAGTTTACGGTCTCTGCGCTCCACATGGTTGTTGTACGAGCCCTGTTCATACTGAGCGATATACATATTCTTCACCCACACCTCACCGTTATGGATATAACAGTAAGTCTCCACCAGACTGGCCTTACCCTTACGGATACTCTTTATCTCCGTTCCTGTGAGCACAATGCCAGCGGTATATTTATCCATCAGCAGGAAGTCGAACTCAGCCTTCTTGTTCTTGATGTTCACACTTCCCTTATTCTCTATCTTAGTTTTTGCCACAATATTCCAATTTGCGGCTGCAAATTTACGAATAAATGAGCGGAATACAAAATAAATAAATTTATTTTATTCCCGAACGTGAGTAAATTAAAAACTGCTACCCTATTACCGAGCAGCAGTCTTTTTGTTCCCGTTAACGTTATCTACAATTTAAACTTATAACCTATTGTTAGCTGGGCAACGCAGTTGCGTGAGAATACGTCCTCGTATGTATTAGTGTTTGCGTTATAGTTTTGTTCATCGTAAGCATTAGTCACACCGATGTTGTAGCGCGCATCAAAGACAAGTCCCCACTTTGTCTCATACGAAATACCCACGGGGAAAGACAGATCAAAGAGTTTTACATTCTTATAAATAGAACCCGTTCTCGTATAATTACCCGATGTTCTAGATACCTTGGAATTGATATTGAAACCTGGCTGGACGCCGAATTTCAGAGCCAATCCCTTATATACATACGCATTAAACACAATAGGAAGGTTTATATAATCCAGCTTAATCGTCATATTTACGGGTTCATCATCTCTCTCGCCCGATGCCTTTACGCCTTGCATCGAGTAAAGCACTCCTGCAGCCACGCTGAACTTATCTCTAATCTGGTACTCCAGCTCCGAACCTATCGCGAGAGCAACACGTGGGTCAGTGCCCTCCATATC
>JAEEGL016203521.1_pt1 | contig 24582 bp, 23 predicted proteins | sample 9134231 | NCBI WGS metagenome assembly JAEEGL01 (sample SAMN16246548, study PRJNA631951) | gut metagenome | biome: gut microbiome; feature: rumen; material: fiber-attached | host: Bos | place: Iran: Karaj | collected 2018-10
GTTTCGGAGAACCTCAGCATACTTCCCGTTGGTTCATTGCCTCCTAACCCTGCTGAACTGCTGGTTTCTGAGAAGTTTAAGAAGATGATTGCAGACTTGAGGAATGAGTACCAGTACATCTTCATGGATTGTCCTCCCGTTGATATAGTGGCTGATACCGCCATCATCTCCCGCAGTGCGGACATCACAGTATTCGTCATCCGTGCCGGTCTGTTCGACAAGCAGGCTCTTCCGGCTCTTGACGAACTCTATGCCAGAGGCAACTACAGCCGGATGGCCTTCATCCTCAATGGTGTAGAGAGGATGCAGGGCTCTTATGGCCAGCATTACGGCAGCGGCAACTATGGCTATGGCTACGGCTCTTATGGCTATGGCAAGGGCCATGGTTACGGCTATGGTTACGGAAACTATGGCGAGCAGGATGACGAAGGCAAGAAGGATAAGAAAAAGAAGTCCAAGGATTGATGTTCGGATTCCTGAAACCTAAAAAGACAATCGAAGCCAGTGGCCTCCTCAGCGGGGCCACTGACAATCATTCACATATCCTCTGGGGGCTTGACGACGGTGTCAAGACCCAGGAAGATACTCTTGCAATTCTGGATCTGTACGAGAGTCTTGGCCTGAAGACACTATGGCTTACTCCACATACGATGGAGGATGTTCCCAACACGACTGAAGGACTGGAGGCTCGTTTCGCTGAATTAAAAGAGATTTATCACGGCCCGATCGTGCTTCGGCTTGCATCCGAGTACATGATAGACAATCTTTTCGAACAGCGGCTTGAAGAACGAGACCTGTTGACCCATGGACGTGATACAGTTCTGGTTGAAACCTCGACCTGGGCACCACCAATAGACCTGTGGGGGATCCTGGAGAGGATGATGAGTTACGGTTACCGTCCGATGATCGCCCATCCCGAGCGCTATCGCTACATGAACAAGAAGGATTATGAGCGGTTGCGTGACATGGGTGCAGTCCTTCAGTTGAATCTCCCATCCATCATAGGATCCTATGGTGAAGAAGTACGGCAGAAAGCCCAGATGCTGCTTGACAAGGGATTCTACAGGATGGCCGGTTCAGACTGCCACCGTTTCCGTGCTATCCGTAAGCAGTACATTGACGTAAAACTGAAGGAGTCAACCTTGAATCAGCTCAAAGAATTGATGCTCGTATGAAACGACTATCCTTGTCTGCAGTCATCCTTTACGTGTTATTCTACGTTCCTGGCTTCGGACAGGGAAACAAGACTGTAAGGTCTATCTCCTTGGATCAATTGCTTGGAAAAAAGAAAACCGAAACAGTCGAGCAGGCGGGGAATAGGGAACATATAGGAGCCATCGGTTCAGTGTTGGAAAAAGTTGAACTGGATGGTGCATCATTGACACAAGATAAGATTAGTATTCCTTACCGCCGTTATGTCGTCAATGGTACCATGGATCTTGGAGGCAAGACTATTTCCATGCCTGATGGTTGCATACTTGACCTGGAGCAGGGGAGCCTGAAGAACGGAACGTTGAAGATGAATACGACCCTTGTCACTCCGATATATGGGATATCCAAGGAGCGTAACATCAGCAAGGTAAAGGTTTCCGGGGAGTATTTTGAGACCCTTGTCGATTTATGGGGAGAACAGACCGAGCCTTTGTTCCAGTGGGATACGGGCGCTCCGACGAAGGTCTATCAGGTTGACCTTAAAAAGTTCGGCATTACTCCCGGCTATCAGAAAAAAGGGGGCAACGGCCATTATTCCGACAGGCAATATGACTTGATGTACAACAATGGAATCGGCTTCACCAAAGCTATCCGGTGGGCTTACGACAATGGTTACGATGGTATCAGGTTCCCGAAAAACGACTATTGCTTCACACCCAGGACAACCGGGAATGACGAGCCGGCAGAAGCACCGTTGGTCCTTGTCCAGGATTTTGACAAGTATGACATAGATCTGGGCGGGGGATCGTATTATCTGATTGTCGACAGCAAGAGGAAATCCAGGTACTATTCATTGAGCCCTGAAAAGCCTTATGCCCAGGGTGGAACGATGTTTTTCATAGCCGCATGCATCAACCTTCAGATTCATAACGGTAATATGGTGGGAGACCGCGCTTTGAGAGATTATGATGATGGGAATGAGCGGTCGCAGGAGAAGTCCAGGGCATTTGCAGTTTCCGGCTATTGTCAGAACATCCGGTTCTATCATATGAAAATGCGTGACTTTATGGCCGACGGTATAAGTTGTGCTCAGTCAGGGGGGATTTGGAGGGGGTATGATGACATCTATCAAGGAATAAGGCGTGTGTCGCCGGGGAAGTCTTTGCCCATTGCAGGAGACCGGAATCATACCACTCTCACGGATTATTTCAAGATCAATCTTTATTCTCAGAAGGATGCCGTCAAGTTAGGAGTTGTACGCAAGATAGCATCCAGGCACGCCTATTCGATAAACAATAACCAGGGATATACCAGGCTCATCAATCCTTATCACAATCTTGAGATTCTCACCTTTGATGAAACGAAATCGAAGGATATTCCTCTGAGGATCATCAAGTCCTCATATTTGGAAACCATATTCCTGAATCCTGAAGAAACAGGTATCAGGATACGTTCTGCTTATGATGAGGGTGCAACCAAGGATGGGTTACAACACAGTGAGACCATTTCGGAACTGATAAGCAGCCACATATTGATTGAGGATTGTTCTTTTGAAGATAATCACCGAGGTGGAATTTCAGGAGGTTCTAATGATTTGACAATTCGATATTGTTCTTTCCATAAGAACCACGTAGTAAAGAATTACTCGGGAAAGATAATTCCCCTATATCTAGTTGCTGGAACTAATTATCATATTAATTTTGAAGACAGTTTCGCCAAGGACCTGAAAGTGTATGGTTGCAAGTTCTCAAGGACTGCGAATACAATTGGAAAACTCCTTTTTGGGGTTTATACTATGGATTTCCATCACAATGTCTCCGATGCTCCTGTATCCATTTATAACAATGTATTTAGCGACATCCATGATAACAGATTCTCCGGATCTCCCTTGTGGTTCAGTTCCTGGCGCCATTCAGATTTTGATGAGGGACTTCAGAAACACGGATTCAAATACCTGACTAGGGTCGCATTGGTACATGGCAATAGTGTTACGAGCCTTGGTGATATAAGACGACACAACCGTTCAGTCGCGTTCTTCTTTAATAATCGTTAATAAATGAAGAAGTCAATTCTTTTCGTAAATGGCCATTTGAATGTAGGTGGGGTTGAGAAGGCCTTGGTTGATTTGCTGTCATCAATAGATTACGATAGGTATGATGTTGATTTATTGTTACTTGAAGGAGACGGAGACTATAGAGATCAGATACCTCTAAGCGTAAGGGTCTTACATCGTGACCTACGTTCCATAGAGGGCCCTTTTTGGCGTAGTACCTTGGAGAATATGAGGAGGTTCCGATTTGGGAATATATGTTATCGTTTAATCCAAGTAATTGCAAAAAAGTATGGTAAATCATGGCTTTCGTTGTTGAAACACTTGTTGCCAATCCGTAAGTATTATGATATCGCCATTGCCTTTCGTACCGGTTACTATGCAGATATTGTCACATATGCTGTTTCTGCTGGGAAAAAATATTGTTGGTGGCACGATGGTGAGGCACCGGATTCACAGCAGAAACATGATGATCTTGCAAATCAATTATTACCGTTTGACAGGATAGTTGCTGTATCTGAAGGATGCAAATCTTTTTTATGTGAGTTATTTGATATACCTGAATACAAGTACGTAGTTGTACCAAATATAATCAACCAAGATAAGTTAAGGCTTATGGCAGAGAGAGGGAATCCTTATGGTAATGACAAAAGATATAAAATAGTGACCCTGTGCCGTTTTGAGCCCGAAAAGCATCTGATAGACGCCGTTGAAGTTGCTGCAAAACTTGAAGGTTTGTTAGATTATGTCTGGTATATGATTGGGGATGGGAGTGAGTTTGAGAGAGTGGCAAAAAAGGTTAAAGAGTATAATCTTCAGAGTAGGATAATTCTGACTGGCCGAATAACGAATCCTTATCCTTTCCTTTCTAATGCTGATTTGATGGTTCATCCGTCTCATGCTGAATCACTTTGTCTTTCAGTCATTGAAGCTATGGCTTTAGGTCTTCCATGTGTTGTCGTCAGATCTATAGGCCCAGAATCGTTTATAGATGATGGTATTAATGGTATCCTTATCGAGAAAGGGCAGGAAGCTTTGTTTGATGGTATCATGAAAACAGTCTCGCTAGGGGATTCGGCTCTTGACCAGATAAGGCAAAAGGCCATTTTGACTGTACTTAATGATTTCTCTCCAAATTATGTTATTAAACAATTTGAGAAATTGATTGATGGCAACTAAGAGAGTCTTGTTTATTGATTATGCCAAAGGTATTGCTATTTTGCTGATGTTGCTTCAGCATAGTATTCCACAACATAATTTTTTGCGCCAGGTTATTCAATCATTTGTTATGCCCTTCTTCTTTGTGGCTGGAGGCTATATTTGGAATCTCAAGATGGTTTCTGGCAAAGAAGTTGGTCTTTCATGGGTATATTTTAAGAAGAGATTCAAACGCCTTGGGGTCCCATACCTATTAGCTGGGTCAGTATTAGTCTTTTTTTATGGAGTATTAAGTATCATCTCTGGAGGGCACTCCGTTTTACGCAACTTAATACGCTTGATATCGCTTCAAGGTATTGACTCATTATGGTTTCTACCTGTTTATTTTTGCTCTGAGGTTTTGTTTTTGTGGGTGATATCTTTTAAAGATAAAAGATATCAATTATCGTTGATTGTGGCTGTCCCGTTACTTTTGATGTTTTTAGCACAATATGATGGTCTTCCTTGGCCATATGGGTTATTTGAAAGTTCACTGATAGGTCTTGTGTTTTTTTATATCGGTTATTCTTTCTCTTGTTATCGACTCGAAGGTCTTAATTCTATTATCGTTGTAATATTGTGTATTTTAGGATTAATTGGTTCTTATTATAATGGATTTGCCTCATTTGCAAAGCTTAATTCTCCTATTCTATTCTGTTTGATCGGGAGTATTCTATCAATAGTATTACTAGCTGTATGTAAATGGATTGAGTCTTCAGGATTACGAGCAACAAAGTTTTTGTCATTTTGGGGTAGGGAGACTCTATTCATTCTATGCACTAATAATTTGATTATAGAATCTGTTCGGCTCATGGATCATTGGGTCTCAAATGATTGGCTGTTGAATCATGGTATGCTGGGAAATTTTATTATGTTTATGATTATCAGCCTGTTGGAGGCTTTGCTGATTAAATCCTTCCGTTCAGTTCCTTACCTTTTTTATGAGAAATAGTAGTAAGAGTCAGTTAAGATCGGGTGTGATCCTTAATTATATAAATCTTGCACTCGGTACTCTTATTCCGTTGTTTTACACTCCGGTGATGCTTCGTTTGCTTGGCCAAAGTGAATATGGGCTGTACAAATTATCATCATCATTGACGGGGTTTATCTCATTGGTTTCCCTTGGGATGGGGACTGCGGTAACAAGATTCATTATTAAAGCTAGTGAGGAAGAAGGGCTTGAAGGAGAAGAGCGTACCTTCGGTCTTTTTCTCATGATTTTTCGCGTAATTTCACTACTTGCTATCATTATCGGGATAACACTTATTATATTTGTTGGCAATTGGTACGAAGCATCTTTATCTGTTGCAGAGTTAAGGAGGATGCGGATTCTAATGGGGATTATGACGTTGAATATGGCTCTCTCTTTCCGTCTTTCTCCATATATATCGGTAGTCACTGCCAATGAACGGTTTGTGTTTATGCAAACCATGAGTATCATATCAACTTGTGCTATTCCGATTGTAAATTTAATCTCCCTATTTCTCGGATTCGCCTCCATTGGAATGGCCGTTTCTTCTCTTGTAATACAGTTGATAGTTCGTGTTTTATATTTATTATATTCCCGCAATTCTTTGAGGTTGAAACCTAGGTTTGAAAAACCGAAACCTGGACAGTTGAAAGAGGTGGTTTTATTTGCCTTTTGGGTGTTTGTGGCAGAAATTGTAGATAAACTATATGCTTCGACCGATGCAGCATTGATAGGTGCAGTTCCTGCCCTTGCGACGAAAGGAGTTGCAATATACAATATCGGAACGGTTTTCAGTGGGATAGTCCTTCATATAGCTGTTGGTATATCTGGATTGCTAGTCCCTAGAACAAATAAAATGGTTTTCGAGGGTGCATCTTCATCCGAATTGACCGATTTTGCTATTAAGATAGGCCGGATTCAGGCTCTGATAATTGCGTTGATTATTTCCGGTTTCATAGCTTTCGGGAGACCTTTTATCCATTTCTATGTTGGCGACTCATACCATGATTCGTATATTGTGGCATTACTAATAATGATACCTTATATGGTCCCGATCGTTCAAAATGTTCTTCTGAATATAGTTGTGGCCAAGAATAAGCATCGTTTTCGTTCTCTTGTTTATTTAGGAATAGCAGTATTAAATGTTATTGGCACATGGATTTTGATCCATAAGATAGGAGTGACAGGTGCTGCATTAATGACCGGAGTTGCGTTGATTATTGGCCAAGGGCTAATAATGAACTGGTTCTATGAAAAAAAGATAGGCATTGAGATAGGCCGTTTTTGGAAGTCTATTATTCCTATTTATGTATTCCCTTTGATAATGTCACTCCTGACCATTATCATCGGAAAGTATATTATTGATTTCTACCATATTATCCCTTTGATAGTCGGTATTCTTCTTTTTACATTAGTTTACCTCGGTTTCAATTGGGGTGTCATAATGAATCAAACCGAGAAAGAGATTATCAAGGATGCCCTTCATTTAAATCGTTCATAACCTGATGATAGATAATATAGTGTTATATTCTCATGGAGGCAGCAGAAATCATGGCTGTGAAGCACTTGTACGTTCTACTTATGGAATACTCAGAAAACTCTCAAGAGAAGTGCGTGTTGTTTTATTATCTGGTTCGGTTGATGAGGATAAAGCATATCTTGGAGAATTGTGTGCGTTACGTGAATTGGTTTCTGGTAGACGGAACTTGGATTTCTTTCAGGCATATTTCAATTATAAGTTAACAGGAAGAACGATATCTCTTGACACATACTCCTATAGGCCGATTATAAGATCATTGAGTAAAGATACAGTAGCTTTATCAATCGGAGGAGACAATTATTGCTATGGTGGCACTGGTTATTACGCTGAATTAAACAGATTGTTTCGCAATAAGGGTCACAAGACTGTTCTATGGGGATGTTCGATTAATGAAGAGGCTTTGAAAGAGAAAGGAACTCTTGATGACCTAAAGGGTTATTCACTAATTACGGCAAGGGAGAGTCTGACATATGAATTATTAAAGTCCTATTCTCTGAATAATGTTAAGCTATTCCCAGATCCGGCATTTGTCCTCAATGCAGATTTGTCGGCAATTCCTTCGGATTTCAATGAGAACGATACCATAGGGATCAATATCTCTCCGATGATTCAGGATAATGAGCAAAGCAAAGGTTCTGCATTCCAGAACTACAGAACTCTAGTCCGATGGATTCTCGGCGAAACAAGTTTTGATATTGCTTTGATTCCTCATGTGATATGGAAACAGTCCGATGATAGAATCCCTCTTAGTGAACTATACAAGGAGTTCTGTAATACAGGGAGGGTTAAGATGATAGAAGATAATAATGCCGAACGCCTTAAGGGTATCATTTCAAAGTGCCGTTTTATGGTCGCTGCCAGGACACACGCTTCAATTGCGGCATATTCGACGGGTGTTCCGACTCTGGTCGTAGGGTATTCTGTCAAGGCAAAAGGCATTGCCAAGGATATCTTCGGATCCTATGAGGACTATGTCCTTCCTGTCCAGGGTCTTGAGAGTCCCGATGACTTGACGGACAAGTTCAAGTGGATGGTGGATCACGAGACAGAGATAAGGAACCATCTTACTTCTTTTATGCCTGGGTATATCGCAAGGGCCTGGGAGGCTGGAGAGGCTTTGAAGACAATTTAGATGGAAGATTATCTGGGAATAGTAGCAGTTAAGGATTGTACTGGGTGTTCAGCTTGCTTGAATTCCTGTCCGGTGGGATGTATCGTCATGTCTGCTGATGAACGGGGTTTCAGGTATCCTTTCGTTGACCGCTCCTCCTGTATCGAATGCGGGCGGTGTGAAAGTGTCTGTCCTGTTCGTAACCTTGCTGATAGTAATCAACCTGAGAGCCATTTCTATGGTTGCAAGCACGTCGATGATGAAGTCCGCCGCCGTAGTTCTTCGGGAGGTTTTTTCTATGAGCTTGCAAAGAGTGTGGTTTTGTCCAGAGGTACCGTCTTCGGGGCTGCTTTCTCGGATGATTGCCATAGAGTCGTTCATATGCAGGCTTCAACATTGGATGCACTTGAGCCGATAAGGGTATCGAAATATGTCCAAAGTGAAGTGGAGTTGTCTTATCCGTTGGTCAAGGAGGCTTTGGAGCAAGGTAAGACGGTATTGTTCTCGGGAACACCCTGTCAGATTGCTGGTATCAAGTCCTATATCGGGCAGGTGCCGGACAATCTGATCATTGCTGAGGTAGTATGTCACGGTGTGCCAAGCCAGAAAGTCTGGGACATTTATTTGTCAGGTTTGGAGAAAGATTATGGAAGTAAGGTCAAGTCCGTATCTTTCCGCGACAAGTCAAAGAGTTGGAGAAAGTCGGACTTTCTGGTTATGTTTGAAGATGGAACAGAGTTTCGGCAACCCAATTCCGAGAATCCATATATGAGGGCTTTCCTGAAGAATTTGTCATTAAGGCCTTCTTGCTGCGATTGCCGTTTCAAGCGTTTTTCTTCAGGCGCTGATATTACTATGGGTGATTTCTGGGGCAGTACAGAACTTGGGGATTCATTCAATGACGATATCGGTATTTCCGTGGTCGCCCTGAATACTCAGAAAGGCCGTAAATGCTTCGATTCGGTTAAGGAGGGTCTTAGGGATGTGATAAAACTCAGCGAGAGCCAGGCGTTTGTTTTCAATGAAGGTTATCGTGAGAGTGCCGTTCGGAATGAACTTGCTCTTGTTTTTTTTGCCGGCTTGCAACAAAAGGATTTCGCGCAGCTGGTTTCTGATATGACTGTTGATGCAGAGCCTCTACAGAGCCGGAAGGAGAGCTTATTGTATGCGGTGACCAAACGTCTTAAGAACCTCTTTAGATGAGTGATATCTCTCGGCGTAATCCGTCGGTTGACATAGCTAAGTTCCTGTGCGCGATTTTTGTCATCGGCATCCATACACGCCGAACATATAAATCTCGATGTTAGTATCTATCATCGTACCCGTTTATAATTCAGGGGAATTCCTGGAACGTTGCCTGGAATCCTGCCTTAGTCAGGATTTCTCGGATCTGGAATTGATAGTGGTGGATGATGGCTCAACTGATAATTCTTATGAAATTGCATCTGATATTGCTGAGAGGGACTCGAGGTTGCATCTATATCATCAGGATAATTCAGGTGCATCTGCTGCCAGGAACAGGGGATTGGATGTTGCAGCCGGGGATTTTGTTATGTTTGTTGATAGCGATGACTGGATTGAACCAGAGATGCTGTCTGAGATGTTCGAGGTCATTAACAAGCATAGGGTTATTCAAGTAGTTCAGACTGCTGTTCCCGGCGATTTCAGGAAGCAGGGCAGGGAAGGCGTCTATACCGGGAAAGAAGCAGTGAGAGCGCTTCTCGAAGGATCGTGGTGGGGGCCTGTCTGCAAGCTTGTCAGACGGGATGCCGTTGATGAACTGCGTTTCCCCTCAAGAACCATCTCGGAAGACTATCTGTTTAATTACAGTCTTTTTTCCCGGATAGATTCTTTGTATTATTCGGACAAGACTTATTATCATAGGACCATACGCCCGGGCAGCCTTTCCAGATCGAAATTGACCGGTCGGAAATTCGATGAGTTTTACAATGTCAAGCAGGTGTGTGATCTGGTGGCTGATGAGTATCCTGACTATCTTCCTTTAGCTGATTCTCATTTGGCAGGTACATGCCTCAAGTTGTTGTTCCTTGTTTTCAAGGATCGCGCAGAGGACAGTTTTCCTGGTGAGTTGATAGATATCATCTGTTGTGTCCGTTCAAGGTACTTATCTTTCATCAAGAACCCTCATATCCCCGTTGCCGAGCGTTTCCTGCTTAGCCTTTGTTTTTCCAGGCAATCCGCGAAACTGGCTGAGAGGGCCTATCATTTTTTCAAATGAAAAACCGCATCTTCATAGCTATACATTATCTTGAAATAGGGGGTGCTGAGATCAGCCTCATAGGTCTTTTGCAGGCACTAGACTATAACAGGTATGATGTTGATTTGTTTGTCTATAGCCATAGGGGAGAGTTGATGCAGTTCATCCCGAAGGAGGTCAAGCTGCTTCCGGAGATTCCTGAATATGCCCAGATTGAAAGGCCGATGAAGGCGGCGTTGAAGGACGGCTATTGGAGGATAGTACTCAGGAGGCTGTGGGCAAAAAGGCGCTTCGCCCGTTATAAGAAGAGGATGGATCCTGTCGACAACGGAGCGGTTTTCGGGTATGTCTTTGATTCGGTTGCACCAGTGCTGCCGTCTCTTGGGCATTTGGGAGAATATGACCTTGCAATCAGTTTCCTGACGCCTCACAATATCGTTGCCGACAAGGTGATGGCGAAGAAGAAGGCGGCCTGGATTCATACCGACTATTCGAAGATTGATGTCGATACCGAACTGGAGCTGCCTGTCTGGTCGAAGTTTGACCACGTTGTCAGCATTTCGGATCAGGTTACTGACAACTTCCTGGCAGTTTTCCCTTCGCTCAGAGATAAGATAGTCAGGATTGACAATATTCTCTCTCCGGAGTTCGTCAGGAAGAGGGCTGAACAGATTCCTTCGGAAGTGGTGGCTGATGAGATGCCAAGGAAAGAGGGGAGAGTCAACATTCTTTCGGTTGGCCGTTTCTGTACAGCAAAGAACTACGACAATGTACCTGACATCTGCAGAAGGATTGTTGAAAGAGGAATTGATGTTAGTTGGTATCTCATCGGTTTCGGTGCCGACGAAACGCTGATCCGGGAAAAGATCGCAGAATCAGGAATGCAGGAACGAGTGATCATCTTGGGTAAGAAATCGAACCCATATCCCTTTATCAAGCGCAGCGACTTATATGTCCAACCCTCCAGGTATGAAGGCAATTCCGTTACCGTCCGTGAAGCCCAGATCCTCTGCAAGCCGGTCGTGGTAACGGAATATCCTACTGCACGCAATCAGGTAAGTGACGGAGTTGATGGGCTGGTCGTTCCTATGGACAATGAAGGTTGTGCCGAAGGCATTGCCAAGCTTTTGAATGATGATATGCTGATCAGACGTATCTCTTCGAATCTTTCCACGAAGGATTTCGGGAACTTGTCGGCGGCGAAAGGGATAGATGTCCTTCTCTCATAAATATGTAATTGACTTGTTATGATTCCTAAGGTTATTCACTATTGCTGGTTTGGAAGGAATCCCCTTCCGAAGATGGCAGTAAAGTGTATCGCAAGCTGGAGGAAGTTCCTGCCAGACTATGAGATCAAAGAATGGAATGAGGATAATTTTGACGTGAATATCATACCTTATACCAAGGATGCCTATACTGATGGTAAGTATGCTTTCGTGAGTGATTTCGCAAGGTTCTGGATCCTTTATCGTTATGGCGGAGTATATTTCGACACAGATGTGGAAGTTATCAAGCCTATGGATGACATAATCGGAAGAGGCCCTTTCATGGGGTTGGAAATTGCCGGACGGGGTGGCAAGATTGCCCCCGGTCTGGGATTGGCGGCTGAATCCGGTAATCCTGTATATGAGGAGATCATCGATGGCTTCGAACATCTGGATTATTACCTGCCGGACGGTACCAGGAATCCCTACACTATGATTCCGTTGGTTACCGATCTGATGTGTGCGCGCGGACTGACCGGCTGCGAGGACATACAGAATGTCGATGGGATCGATATTTATGCTCCGGACTACTTCAACCCGCTTGACGACGCGACCGGCCGTTTGCGGAAAACTGAGAACACCAGGACGATCCATTGGTTTATGAAGAGTTGGATGCCGGAGGAAAATAAGTTGTTCATTTGGCTCAAAAGATTTGCCAGGAGATTTCTTGGGATGAGAATAACATCTAATATCAAACAATTGTTAGGGAGATAATATCAATGATTCTTTTAAATCCATACGATTATTATCCATATCATCTATATATAGTATCCTTTTTATCGTTGCTCTATTTCTTCCTCCTCAATAGACGAAGTGCCATAAGGGTGCTACGTTGGAAGCCTTTGATAATAACAGTCATATATGCTGCAGCTTTTACTATAGTTGTCGGACTCCGCCCTGTTCACGGTGCTTTTGGTGACACTGTTACAGTGGCAAATACTTTCAAGATTTTTAAATCTTCACCTATTACGATAGTTGGACCGAGAGATGCATTCTTCTATTATATGCAGTGGTTTTGTGCCCAGGTGATGAGCATCAATTCCTTCTTGCTAATCTGTGAAGTGCTGTATGTTGTCCCGATGCTTATTGCCTGTCGCAGGTTGATGAAGAATGGTTGTGATATTGCGATTGTTTTTTGCCTTGCGGCCTTCTCTTTCTTCACCTATGGAACAAATGGAATCCGCAGTGGCATAGCAACAAGTCTTGTGCTTCTTGCTATTTCATTCATCCAAGGCAATGCATTTGAAAAGATTATATGTTTTATAATAGCTTTTATTGCCGTTAATTTCCATCGTTCTACTGCTTTACCCGTGCTATGTATGCTCATAGCCGCCTTTATTAAACCAGGTAAGTTAGTATTCTATTTTTGGCTGCTGTCAATTGTCTTGAGTCTGGTGGCCGGAGGGCCGATATCCAGTTTTTTTGCAAGTCTTGGTTTCGACGACAGGTTGGATCAATACATCAATGCTGAAATAGTAGAAGGTCGTTTCTCAAGAACAGGGTTCAGATGGGATTTCCTGCTGTATAGTTCGATGCCGATTCTTTTAGGCTACTATCTTTTGTTTAAAAAGAAAGTAACTGATAAGTGTTACGATCTTCTATTAGGTACATATATCCTTTCAAATGCTTTCTGGATAATGGTCATCAGGGCAGAGTATTCAAACAGGTTCGCCTACTTGTCATGGTTCCTTTATCCGGTTGTCCTGTCTTATCCTCTCATAAGATTGAAGATTTGGCCCAAGACGCAGGGACAGAAAGTCGGGATCATTATGGTCGGACATCTTGCGTTCACACTCCTGATGAAATTCGTGTTTTAGAGATATTAATGCAAACTCTCACCATTTTTACACCGGCTTACAACCGGGCGCATACTCTTCCACGCACTTATGCCAGTCTTCTCAGCCAGACAAGCAAGGATTTCGAGTGGCTCATAATTGATGACGGATCTTCCGACGGGACCAAGGAATTGGTTGAGGGGTGGATTGCTGAAGGAAGGATTCCTATCAGATACGTTTATCAACAGAATCAAGGCATGCACGGAGCGCATAACACTGCGTATAAGAATATACTTACCGAGCTAAATACTTGCATCGATTCTGATGATTATATGCCTTCAGATGCCGTTGAAAAGATAGTCGCTTTCTGGAAAGAAAATGGTTCGGACCGGTATGCTGGTATCGTAGGCCTTGACTATGCCGAGAATGGCGGGTTGATTGGTACGTCTTTCCCCAAAGGAGTAAGGGAGACCACTCTGAGCGGTTTCTATTCCTGCGGTGGAAGGGGTGACAAGAAACTTGTATACCGGTCTGATGTTATCAGAAGGTATCCGGAGTATCCTGTATTCAAGGGGGAGAAGTATTTCTCCCTTGGTTACAAGTACCTTCTGATCGATCAGGACTACAAGCTGCTTACACTTAACGAACCGCTTGTAATCGTGGATTACCAGATTGATGGTTCAAGTTTCAATATGTATCGGCAGTACTGGAATAATCCAAACGGCTTTATGTACTTGAGAAAAGAGCATATGAGACTGTACCATTCAACCAAGAAGAAGTTCAAGTCCTGCGTACACTACGTATCCCACTGCCTTAAGGCACGCAGGATAAATGAGCTTTTCGATAATCCCTGCCCGTTTCTTACTGCCATTGCTATAATACCAGGGATGGCTCTATTTTTAAGGACGTGGTACAAGGTTCGGAATAACCATAAAATGAAGATCAATTGATATGGAGCCGATCAGAGTCCTGCATATTCTTCATTCGATGAATCGAGGTGGAGCCGAGGGTGCGATTATGAATTATTATCGTAGCATCGATCGCAGCAAGGTGCAGTTTGATTTCTTATTGACCGCTAAGGACAAGTGTCAGTTCGAGGATGAGATTCTTGGATTGGGTGGAAGGGTGTTCCGAGTCCCCCTGTTGACATTGTCCAATCCATTCCCATACTTGAAAGGTGTTTCTCGCTTCTATCAGGAGCATCCTGAATATAAGATTGTCCATTCGCATACATCATCAAAAAGCGTCTTCCCGCTATTCCTCGCCAAAAAGGCTGGTATACCCATAAGGGTATGTCATTCTCATAATACCAAAACAGAACATGGAATAAGTGGAAGAATAAGGAACCTTTTAAAGCACCCCCTGCGAAAAGTTGCTACTGATTTTTGCGCCTGCGGTGATGAAGCAGCTTTGTGGTTATACGGAAGTACTCTGTTTCAGGCAGGGAAAGTTCTGATCGTCCCCAATGTCATCAATGCCGAGGCCTTTGATTATGCCCCGAGTGTCAGAAACAAGATCAGGAATGGATTGAGTGTCTCGGATTCCACGGTTATCTTCGGTTGTACGGCGAGATTCAACAGCCAGAAGAACCATCGTTTCCTCATAGCAGTGTTTGATGTTTTCCATCGCATGTTAACTGATTCAAAACTGCTTCTGGTTGGTGATGGGAGGCTCAAACAGGATATTCAAGATCAAGTAAATGATCTGGGTCTACAAGATTCTGTCATTTTTACTGGAGTTGTACCTAATGTGGCGGATTATGAGCAGGCAATGGATTTTTTCCTGCTTCCTTCCATTAATGAAGGGATTCCATTGTCTTTGATTGAAGCTCAAATATCAGGCTTGTGCTGTTTCGCTTCTGAAGGTGTTCCTCGTGAGACCGACAAAACCGGTCTGGTTCACTTTTTATCTCTTGACAAAGGTCCACAATATTGGGCTGAAGAGATCGTTGCCAATGTTGGATATCGCAGGGAATCTCATCTCCAAGATATCCGCAAGGCAGGATACGATGCAGCCGTTGCAGCGCATGATTTGGAGAGATTCTATATTGAAAAGTATGAAAAGCTATAAGGACCTGCTGAACGAGGCTGCGAGAAATAGTGAGGTTTTAAAAGAATTGACTCAGGAGGAGTCCAATTCGCTTCGGGAGTGTATCTTGGGAATATTCAAGGATATTTCTGCCTTGTGTGTGAAGAATCAGTTGACATATATGCTCGCAGGTGGCAGCTGTCTTGGTGCTGTCCGGCATAAAGGTTTTATTCCGTGGGATGATGATCTTGATATCCTTATGCCTAGGCCGGATTATGATAAGTTCATAGAACTGCTTAATGGCGGCGCGCTTGGATCATCATATTCACATTCTTTCCCTAATAAGCATACAGATTCCCCTTCAATGTTTTTGAAGGTGTACAGGAATGACACTGTAATGATGGGCCTTGGAGGCGAGAATTCTCCATATCCTCATAAAGTGTTTGTAGATGTTTTTCCGCTGGAGGGCTACTCTAATTCATCTTTGGTTAGAAGCATTAAGGGTTTGATTGCTAATACCTTACGATTATGCGCCAATACTGTCTCGGAATCCGGGCCGATGACAAAGCGGCAGAAGGAGTTCTATTCTTCTAATAGGGATCTTTATCGAATGGTTCGAAAACGTCGTTTTTTGGGGAAGATGCTTTCTTTAATCCCTCATAAGATCTGGGTCAGTTGTTTTGAATCCTTCGTTCGCAATCCGGATATGACCGGATTGGTCGGGATCCCTACTGGAAGAAAACTGTATAATGGTGAAGTATTCCCTTCTTCTGTCTTCTTGAATACGAAACTTGCATCATTTGAGGGTATTGAAGTACCTATCCCTCAGGGATTTGACAGCTATTTGAAGAATCTTTATGGGCAGTATATGGAGATACCTCCTCCTGAAGATCGGGAAAGGCATTTCTATACTTGCTTGATTTTGAATAAAATATGAAAAAGAAACTCATCCGCGTAACTACTGCAGACATAAGCCTGGCCACTTTGCTGAAAGGACAGCTTCGTTACTTGAACCAAGAGTTCGAGGTCGTCGGACTTGCAGCGGATACGGGCGTGTTGGCTTCGGTAGGGGATCGAGAGGGAATTCGGGTAATCGATGTCCCTATGCGCAGGGAAATATCCTTATGGAAAGACTTGGTTTGTCTTTTTACCTTGATACGATTATTCCGAAAGGAGAAACCATTTATCATCCATTCCAATACACCCAAAGGAAGTTTGCTCTCAATGATGGCTGCTATGGTCACTGGGGTTCCTCATCGTATCTATCTGGTTACCGGTCTGAGGTACCAGGGGGCATCAGGGATAAGCCGATGGATATTGAAATCCATGGAGAGAATCACTTGTGCTTGTGCAAACAAGGTTATTCCTGAAGGGCTGGGAGTGAAGAAGACATTACTTTTGGATCATATTACAAGGAAACCTCTCGAAGTTATCCATAACGGAAATATCAATGGCATCGACACATCTTATTTCTCTGTGGAAGCATGCCGGGAATCGCGTTCTTCTATGAGGGTAAAACTAGGAATTGGCGAATGTGACTTTGCTTTCGTTTTTGTTGGCAGGATTGTGCGTGATAAAGGTATGAACGAACTCGCTGATGCGATGAGAAATATGTTGATTACACATCCAGAATGCAAACTGATATTGGTGGGTTCTTTTGAATCGGAACTTGATCCTCTCCTTCCTGGTAATGAGGAGTTTTATAGATCATCGCCCAATGTGGTATTTGTTGGACATCAACAAGACGTCAGGCCCTATTTTGTCGCAGCGGATGCTCTGGTTTTTCCTTCCTATCGCGAAGGTTTCCCTAACGTGGTTATGCAGGCAGGATCTATGGGACTTCCGTCAATCGTCACGGATATCAACGGTTGCAATGAAATCATAGTTGACAATGAAAATGGCCGAATCATCCGTCCCAAGGACAGAACAGGACTGGAATCTATGATGAGTTGGTTCATCGACAACCGTGCAGAAGTCGCTAAGATGGCCTCTCGCTCACCCCGTATGATCAAGGAGAGGTATGAGCAGGAGGATGTTTGGGAAGCGATTATGAAAATGTATCTATCTTTGTAAGGATGATTTATAAGGATCATATTAAAAGACTGCTGGATTTAATCCTGTCTTTCATTGCCTTGATACTCATAGGATGGTTTATCTCTCTGGTCGCTATCTGGCTCCATTTTGCAAATAAAGGTGGAGCGTTCTTCTTTCAGGAAAGGCCCGGGAAAGATGCGAAAGTATTCAGAATGATCAAATTCAAGACTATGACGGATGAGAAGGACTCCGAGGGCAATTTGCTACCTGATGCGGACAGACTGACGAAAGTGGGGAAGTTCATCCGTTCCACTTCAATAGATGAGTTACCTCAACTGATTAATGTACTGAAGGGGGATATGTCCTTGGTTGGCCCACGTCCTCTTCTTGTCCGGTATCTTCCTTTGTATTCCCCTGAGCAGGCGCGTCGCCACGAAGTTCGTCCCGGTTTGACGGGATGGGCCCAATGTCACGGGCGTAACAACCTGACGTGGCACCAGAAATTTGATTACGATGTATGGTATGTTGATCATTGTTCATTGGGGGTAGATATAAAAGTGTTTTTTTTGACTATCCTTAAAGTATTGGCAAGGAAAGATATTTCAAAGGATGGGCAAGCAACTATCGAAGAATTTGACGGAACAAATTAATATGAAAGAAATAGCGATAATAGGTGCTGGCGGCTACGGTAGGGAAGTCGCCTGTATGATCAGGCAGATCAATGAAGATTGTCCGACATGGGACTTGATTGGCTTCTTCGATGATGATCCATCATTGTCAGGGACTTCCAATCCATATGGGAAGGTCCTTGGTAATATTGATTCTTTGAATGCTATAGACAGGAATCTGTCTGTCGCTATTGCGATTGGTTCCCCTTCGGCGATTTCAAATATCGTAGGCAGAATCAGTAATCCTTTGATAGATTATCCAAATATTATCGCTCCATCCGTCATTTTCCTTGATAGAGAAGGCGTGAAGATGGGTAAAGGGAATATCATCGGGACAAACTGCGCATTGAGTTGTAATGTCAATATAGGCAATTTCAACGTATTTAACAGTTTTATTTTTGTCGGACACGATGTGACAGTTGGCGATTGTAATGTAATAATGCCTTCATGTAATGTGTCAGGCGGTGTCCGGATGGGATATCGTAACTTTATGGGTGTTAAATCAGTAATCTTACAGTATATCAGCATAGGTAATGATACGAGGATCGGGGCAGCCAGTGTGGTTATGAGAAATACTAAGGACGGCCTGTTGTACTTAGGTAATCCGGCAAAAGGAATTCAATTATAATAAAGTATATGGCTCGTTTTTTTGTCTTTAGGAACTATACTGTAGAACTGCTGTTTCCGCGGGATTATTCTTTTTCCGGCTATGATGATATATCAGCCTTCCCAAAGGATTCTGAAGGTTATGTTTGGTTCTATACCATCCCAATAGATTCTTCGCCTGAGGCCGTCGGGGAAAGGATTGCCAGTTATCTTCAGGAATTAAAGCTGGTTCTATCTGAAATAGACAAAGGGAGGCTGGTCATAGCCATGACGATGGAACCGTTGTTCTATTTGAATTTCCAGGAGTCAGACCGTAGTATTCTATCCGCTTTGCATACCTACAATAAGGCTCTATATGATATGGAAAATTCATATCCGAATCTTAAAGTCGTTAATTTCGCAAGTTTTACCGAACAGTATGATTCAAGAGACCTGATAGATTGGAAATTTTTCTTCATGTCCCAAATCGCCGTCAATCCTAAATTGTCCAAGTCCTTTCAGGTATGGTGGAAACAAAAAATTGACAGCATTGCTTTGAAACGGAAAAAATGCCTGGTACTTGACTTGGATAATACTATATGGGGTGGTATACTAGGAGAAGATGGCGTAGGGGGAATCCTGGTCGGAGATGATTATCCAGGAAATGCCTTTTCCTTCTTTCAAAAGTCACTTCTTCAGCTTATGGAGCAGGGCATTATATTGGCTGTGTGCAGTAAAAACAATATCCGAGATGTCGAGGAAGTCTGGGAAAAGAATCCTTATCAATTACTTAAACGGTCACATTTTACTGCTATAAGGATTAATTGGGAAGATAAACCGACGAATATCCGTTCTATTGCCAATGAGCTTAATATTGGATTGGACAGTATGGTGTTCTTCGATGATAATCCATCGGAGAGGGAGTTCGTGCGCCAGACACTTCCTATGGTTGAGGTCCCGGATTTCCCCGAACGTCCTTACGATATCCCAGCTTTTTTTGCGGATTGCGTGAATAAATACTTTAATGTGTATTCCCTGACTGAAGAGGATTTAAGAAAGACTGACCAGTATAAGGCGAATGCTGCTCGTAACCAGGCGGCTTTGTCTTTTGAAGACTATACTCAGTTCCTCCGCAGTTTGAACTTGAAGATGAAAATAATACCAATGAATGAGTTCAATATAGGCAGGATAGCACAGATGACGCAGAAGACTAACCAGTTCAATCTGACTACCAAGAGATATACGGATGCCGACCTTGAAAGATTGAATGAGGAAGGGGCAAGGATATGGTGTTTGAGTGTGGCTGATAGATTTGGTGACAGTGGAATAACGGGAGCAATCATTATTAAAGCCGGTGCGATAGATACATTCCTGCTAAGTTGCCGTATACTTGGCAAGGGGATAGAAAAGGCTTTTTTGAATCATGTCCTGACACTTCTTCGCGAGGAAGGAATCAGCGATGTGAACGCTGTATTTATCCCAACATCAAAGAATAGTCAGGTGGGGGAGTTTTATGAGAGTTGCGGCTTCTGTTTACAGAAAGAAGAAAATGGCGTGAAGTATTATAGTATTGATTTGAATGGAGCTGATTTGTCAATTGAAGACTATTATTCGATAATAAAGAATTGATAATGGAAAAGAAGATTCTAGGAATACTGAAAGATGTGTTCGATCTTGAGACAGTGGACGCTACTTGTTCCAAAGAAACGTGTGAAAAGTGGGATTCTATAGGACTGTTGAATCTCGTAACAGAGCTTGAAAGCCAGTTTGACATTTCAATCGAACCAGAGGAGATCGGTAAGATGAAGTCATATACGGACATCGTCGAGATAGTAAAGAAGAAGATACGTTTTCGGGACATTTCCAATGGATGATAAGAATCTATACGGTACCCTTGAAGTTCAAAAGCAACTCGTTGGCTTGTTGAGGCATTTTGACTCCTTATGTATCGATAACGGTATCAAGTACAGCCTTAGCAGCGGTTCTATGTTGGGTGCAGTCAGACACGGTGGGTTTATCCCCTGGGATGATGATGTAGACGTATCTGTTTTGCGTGAGGATTTTGATAAGCTTGTAAAAGTAGTTAAGAATGATCCAGATGTTTGTCTGTTAAAGATCCTATGGCTTGACCGGTTCCGCTTTTCTTCTGATGCAGGAAAAGAAAGTGCCCCTACGATTGATGTCTTCATATGGGATAATGTACCTGACTCGTATTTACTCCGCTTGTTCAAGTTTTATTCAATCGTGTTGTGTCAAGGCCTTTTCAAAAGAAGGCCATCACGTCGCATACCCATTATGAAACGGCTTCTGATGTGGCCTTTTTCCATGATCGGACGTGTAACTCCCAGTCGTAGTAAGATGAGATTATATGAAAAACTGTCTGTAATAGGTAATAGGAATAGGACACGGTTTTATGGAGGCTATCACGACCAGTTCAATGCCCTCGGCTTTAGGTATCCTGTTTCTATGTTGGATTCATTGGAACGAAGAAAGTTTGAAGATATTGAAGTTTCAATTATGACTGATTGGGATAGATATCTTAAGATTATATATGGTCCTGACTATATGATTCCGACTCCTGTGGCGGAACGGAGACCACGGCATGTTCAACAGTAGGGGTGTATGGGCTCTTGATGATCAGTTGTAGATTGTTATGGAGAAGATGAGTTTAAGGGAAATCCAACTGTTCAGTTTGGAGATTCTTAAGGACGTCCATTCTTTTTGCGTAAATAATGGTATCCGTTATTCTTTGTGTGGAGGAACATTGATTGGCGCAGTAAGGCATAGTGGCTTTATCCCGTGGGATGATGACATCGATATTAATATGCCAAGGGATGACTATGATCGTTTTTGTCGATCATATAAGTCTGACAAATTCAAATTGATTTCTCCTGATGATAAAGACTCCAGGATTACTTTTGCCCGTGTCTGTGACACTGCTTTGACTTATAGGGAATCGTCATTTTCTCCATGGACTTCCATTGATACCGGCGTCTGGATTGATATCTTTCCTATGGACGGCGCTTCAGACAGTTTCATCAGATATAGAATCGACTCTAACTTGGTTTCTTTTTTTTATAGTTTGCTAGCTTCCTGCAGGGCTTCACACGAGACCTTCAATAGGAATATGTCGATAGTATATAGAAGCAGGTTGTTTATGTCCAAACTATTTTTTATTCCTCGATGGAGCCGTTATAACCTTTTTGTGGCAAACATGCTCAAGCGAATAGTATTGCGGTTGATATGCAGATTAAAGTTCGGAGAAACCGGGCACTGGACCCAGTTGTCCTGTCCTGTTTATCCACGGAAAGAATACCACGATATGGATGGTTTCGATGAATTTGAGCCTATGTTGTTTGAGGATACTGAATTGTTGGTATTCAAAGGGTTCCATAAGTATTTAACAGATATTTTCGGAGATTATATGACACCTCCTCCAATTGAAAGGAGAACAAGTGGACATTCTCAATTCCAGTGTTTTTGGTTATAGATTTATCCTATCCTTCTGTTTTAGTTATAATTGAAATCATTTATTATTAAACGTATTAATCACGATGTCGCTCCTTGAGTCTGATAGTATAGTGTCAATTATCGTCCCTATTTATAATGCCTCCCGTTATTTATGCCGTTGTATTGATTCTCTAGTACAACAGACATATAGCAATATAGAGGTAATATTAGTCGATGATGGATCAATAGATGGGAGTGGTAGGATTTGTGACCAATTTGCAGAGAAGGATGGACGAATACATGTTATTCACCAGGATAATCATGGCGTCTCCTTTTCAAGAATTGTTGGACTGAATGAATCGACTGGTAATTACGTAATGTTCGTTGATGCTGATGACTATATTGACAAGGATGCCATCCTCAAATTGATTACTGTTATATTTAATAATCATGTGGATGTTGTAGTATGCCAATTGTATGATGTTTATGAAGATAAGTTGATTAAGAACATTAGACCAGTTAAAGGTACCTATTATTCCTACGAGTTTAATCATCTCCTAGAGAGTAACTTTTTGTTCGATAGAGATGAAATGAGATCAGGAATTACACTCTATCTCTGTGGGAAACTGTTCAAGAGAAGTGTGCTGAATGATCAATCAATGAAAATTGGACTTGGAGTCGCTTATGGTGAAGATATGCTGATTTTCCTAGATTTATTCAAGCACCATATTACGAGCATAACAATAATTGATGACATTTTATACTATTATTATCACCATCCAAATCAGGTAACTGCACAGTCAATTTCAACGAGATGGCCTGATTATGTAGCCGTTTGGGAGAAGCTTTTTTATTTATATGACAAAGACGGCTCATTCTCTATTCAGCTTCCTGCGAGAATCGCTTATTATTCATATAAATCTGCCAAAAAAGTATTTGAAGAGGGTAATAGTAGAGCAATATGTATAGATTTCCTTAAAAGGATGAGAACAGAGAATATTGTACAGTCAGTTCTTTTTCGGAATGAAAGTCTTTTTAAGTTGTTTTGTAACCATAGAATTAATCTGTTTCTATTTCTTATGAAATACAGGCTATATCGAGCAGTGTATTTAGGATATAGGCTAAAGAATAGAAATATGAGATAAGTATTAGTCTTTACTAGATATGAGTATTTCGCAAGAAATAACTACTCTTAAAGCAGGCCGTATCGGGTATATTGATGCCATGAGAGGTTTTACTATGCTATTGGTGGTTTTCTCACATGTGTTAGTTAAGTGTTTTTGTGGTACTCCACTTTTTTCCTTTAATGCCATTTTTATTACATTCAGAATGCCACTATTCTTTTTTATTAGTGGGTTCCTTATGTATAAAGAAGGCCGTTTTGTATCATCCTCTATGGGCTTTTATTTGTGGGAAAAGTTTAAAGTTCAGATAATTCCCACTGTATTCTTTGCGAGTCTTTTTTGTTTTTTATGGCATATCAACGCCCGTTTGTTCATTATGGATGATGCTAAAATGGGGTACTGGTTTACATATATCCTATTTTTCTATTATTTGACGTTCGCTATTCTTTTCTTTTTATTTTACAGTTTCAATAGGAAATTAGATGATAGGGTCATTGTCTTATTTGTTTTTCTAGCATCTTTTTGTGTGACCTTCTTCTCTTATTTTGTACAGACTAGCCATTGCTCTTTTAATAATTGGAACGGACTACGGATCCTTTCAAGTTCAAAGTTCTGTTATTTTTCCTTTTTCTGTTTTGGATCGTTGATTAAGGTGTATTTTTCAAAGTTTCAAAAAATGCTTGATAATAGTACTGCTATGGCAGTTGTGGTTTTACTTGAAATTGCAGTCCTATTATTCAAACTATTATCTAGTGATATTAATGGATCAGTGATTATTGTCTCTAATATTATTCTTGGTTTTTTGGGCATAATTATAGTTTTCGCTTTTTTTAGAAATTACAAATGTGTTTTTGAAGGTAATGGAAAGACCGGTCGCCTTCTCAGATATATAGGAGTTAGGACACTAGATGTTTATTTAATCCACTACTTTATACTCCCTCGGCACCTTACTTTTATAGGCAGGTTCTTTGAGACATATAATAATCCGATTCTTGAATTGTTCTCCGGACTATTAGTGGCACTTATGGTTATTGCCGTTAGTTTGGTTATAAGTTCCATTATGCGTCTGAGCGCTTCTTTGGCTAAAGGCCTTTTTGGAAAGGTCTTGATTTAAACTATATGACTAAATTTGAATTATTATGATTCGTAAGAATTACTCTTGTATTATCCTCTTGGTGTTATGCCTGTTGATATCATTTTTTTTTATTTCCTGCCAGAAGCAGGATGTGTTGAATAACCTCTCTATCGATCCTGTTGCTGGGATAGCCATAGCAGACTTTTCAGGTAATTATGCTTGTTCGATCGTTTATGGGGATGATGTGTTTAACGCAGTGGGGCTTGCTGACGGCATTAAGAGAGTATTCAGAGCAAGTTTGCCGACATACCATTATTCAGAGGGAGAAGAGCAACAGGAA
>JAEEGL011790502.1_pt1 | contig 24581 bp, 25 predicted proteins | sample 9134231 | NCBI WGS metagenome assembly JAEEGL01 (sample SAMN16246548, study PRJNA631951) | gut metagenome | biome: gut microbiome; feature: rumen; material: fiber-attached | host: Bos | place: Iran: Karaj | collected 2018-10
TTGACGGTAACAACCTGCTCAGCTACGTCATCAGGGATCTCGATATCGAACTCCTGCTCCATAACCATAACGAGCTCAACCATGTCAAGAGAATCAGCGTTAAGATCATCTACGAAAGAGGAATCCTCTGTGATTGTATCCTCATCTACACCGAGCTGAGCAACGATCATCTGCTTAATCGAGTTGAAAAGTTCTTCATTTGATATAAATTTGTACCTCCGTACGATTCATTGTAAATCCACAAGTTGTTTTTAATGTAAGACTCGAGTTTTGTCAATAGGTTATTTTGACTATCGAAGTTCTTTGACATTTTACCCTTTAAGGTACTGTTTTCCCTTAATTAGATAGTCAATGCCTGAAACAATAGTCATAATAACACATATTCCGAAAAGTATATCTCCAATTATCGTGACCGCATTAACCTCGATCGGATAACCATTAAAACCTAAACCGAAGAGCTTAAGGAGCAAAGGCTCAAACATGAGGTAGATGAGAGCGATCATCTGGATAACGGTCTTGACCTTGCCGATCATTTTTGCCGCAATTACCTCGCCCTTTGCCGCAGCGATCATACGAAGACCTGATACTGCAAACTCTCTTAAGATTATTACCATTACCGCCCATGCGGAAATTCTTCCCAAACCGATAAACGCCAGCATAATGCTTATTACAAGGATCTTATCAGCCAAAGAATCAAGGAACTTTCCCAGATCCGTGATGAGATTGTACTTTCTGGCGATCTTTCCGTCGGCACAGTCAGTAAGGGACGCTAAGATGAAAACGCCTGCCGCGACTAACATGCCGTTGGAATTTATGAAGTTGTTCCAGCCTTCCGGCTGCCAGCCGAAAATGTTTATCGGCAACATAAAAAGGAGCGTAACCGGCACGAGAACGATCCTCAAGATTGAAAGCTTGTTAGGAAGATTCATAGTCTGCTGCTCCTTTAATAAATAATAACTTTAAAATCAACACACTAATAATACACAGAAATCCATATCCGTCAAATCGTAACGGCGGTCATATCATATTCATCTGAACAATCAACGATTTTCGCATCCACAAATTCACCAATATGGAGTTCTTCTTCCTGCGAAGCTATATAGATCACAGGATCGACCTCAGGTGATTCGCCGTAGCTCCTGCCGACATAGAATATTCCGTCATCAGATACGGAGCAGATATTGACTTTAGTTACAGTTCCCAAACGCTTTTTGGACTGCTCAGCCGAAATCTGCTTCTGGAGTTCATAGATCTCGTCGTATCTTCTCTGCTTTGTCTCTTCATCGATCTGGTCAGGCATATCATAAGCTTTTGTGCCCTCTTCAGGTGAGAAGATAAAGCAGCCTAATCTGTCAAACTTCCACTTCTTAAGGTTCTCCTTAAGTTCTTTAAAGTCCTCTTCGGTCTCGCCCGGGAAACCTACCATGACGGTAGTTCTGATAATGCAGTCAGGCATGGCTTTTCTTATCATCTCAAGCCTTGATGTGATAAGTTCAGCCGTATCCCTTCTGTGCATAGCCTTTAATATCTTGTTGCATCCGTGCTGGATCGGGATATCAAGATAGTGGGCAACCTTAGGGTTATTTGCCATCTCCTCAATAAGGTCGGAAGTGATCCCGTCCATATAGCCGTACATGACACGGATAAGCTCGATGCCGTCTATCTCAGAGAGCTTTCTCAAAAGCTTGGTAAGGCTTCTTTCTTTATAGAGCTCGATTCCGTAGTTCGTAGTATCCTGGGCAGCAAGGACGATCTCCTTTACTCCCCTTGATGCGATTAGTTTAGCCTCTTCAACGATGTCTTCCATCGGGCGTGAAACGAAAGACCCCCTGATAAGAGGGATCGCACAGAATGAGCATCTGTTAAGGCATCCCTCACCTATCTTAAGCCAGGCATAAGCTTCGGTGGAAAGTTCTCTTTCCTTAATAAGGTGCTTATATCCGCCGACACCTGAAGTGAGGTTGATCTTGTCAGATGCTTTGTCGAATTCTGCTGCGAGCTTTGCTACAACATCGACTATATCGCCATAGTGGGCAGTACCGAGCACCGCATCAACTTCAGGAAGTTCTTTTAAGATATCTTCCGGATATCTCTGGGAAAGGCAGCCTGAAACGATTATCTTTTTAACATTTCCATTAGGGATCTTATAATCAGCGACATCCAGGATAGCATCGATCGCTTCCTTCTTGGCCGATTCAATGAAGCCGCATGTGTTAATTACAACGATATCTGATTCAGGGACATCGTTTATTACATTATACCCGGCAAGCTTTAGCTGCGTGGACATGTTCTCACAGTCTATAAGGTTCTTGGAACATCCGAGAGCCAGAAGAGTGATCTTAATATTTTCATTTGCTTTATTCATAGGAACGAATATAGCACACGAGCCATATTAAGCGCAAATGGTACAATAACCATATGGTTACAAAGATCAAGTACGGCAATACAAATACATTCCTTATAAAAGGAAGCAAAGCAAATATCCTGATAGATACGGACTATGCAGGTACTCTTTATGCTTTTTACAAAGCACTCAAAGAAGCAGGCCTGAAAGTATCGGATATTAACTATTTATTGGCTACGCATTACCACCCGGACCACATAGGACTTGTAAGTGAACTGATGGATCAGGGCGTAAAACTGCTGATCTTGGAATCGCAGCTGCCCTATGTCCACTATTCGGATCCGATATTTGCAAAAGAACCTTACCTTAACTACAAAGCAATCAATGAGAGCAAAGCTGAAATCTTAAGATTCAGCGATGCTTCAGCGTTCCTGTCATCGATAGGGATCGATGGTGACATACTCCCTGCTACAAGTCACAGTGAAGACAGCATAATAGTCACATTAGGAAACGGCACTGTAATTGCAGGTGATCTGGAGCCATTTGAGTATCTGGAAGCATATGAAGATAACAAAGATCTTAAGGCAGATTGGGATAAGATATTGAGTCTGAACCCGAAACTGGTCTTATATGCTCATGCAAATGAGAAGAGATTCGATCAACCGAGATAAAGCCTGAAAGCTTTCCTCGCACATTCGATACCGTAACCGCGGAGAGCAGCGAGCTTTAAGAACTCGTTTTCCCTGTCAAAACTGTCTTCGTCAGGGCTTCCAAAATTAGCTTCATAAAGAGCTTTGCAGGTGTCGACATCGCTATCCAGTTCATCAACGACCATATCGGCATATTCCTGATCAATACCTGCCTCTAAAAGCCGCTGGTACATGAACTGCTTGCTTTCCTGCTTTTTGCCGGAACGAGCCGCCAAAACCTTGCGCGAGGCACGGAGATCATCAATATAACCGGAATCTATCAGAAGCTTAACTGCCTCAGCAGCTACAGCTTCTGAATAACCCTTCTGCATAAGATAAAGTCTTATCTTACCCGATGAGTATATGCCGGTGCCTATGTGCCTGATCGCGCAGGTTACGGCTTCCTTGGTCCTATTAGTATCAGACATCGATACCTAAGATATCGTCGTCATCAGATTCTTCTTCAGGTGCAGCTTCTGCTGCAGCGCCAGCTATGAAATCATCGTCATCTGCAGGCATGTAAGATTCTCTGATCTTATCTTCGATCTCGTCCTTGATATCAGGGTGATCAATGAGGTACTGCTTTGCAGCGTCTCTGCCCTGTGCGATCTTGGCGCCGTTATAAGCAAACCAGGATCCGCTCTTGTCGATGATATTATTCTCAACACCAAGATCGATGATGCATCCTTCAGATGAAACACCCTTACCGTACATGATATCGAATTCAGCTTCCTTGAACGGAGGAGCTACCTTATTCTTAACTACCTTAACTCTTGTGTGGCTGCCTACAACGTCTGTACCGTTACGGAGTGTCTCAACCTTACGCACATCAAGTCTTACTGATGCATAGAACTTAAGAGCACGGCCGCCGGGTGTTGTCTCAGGGTTACCAAACATAACACCGACCTTCTCACGGAGCTGGTTGATGAAGATGCAGATAGTATTTGACTTGGAAACTACAGGAGCGAGCTTTCTTAAAGCCTGGCTCATGAGACGTGCCTGAAGACCAACGTGGGAATCACCCATCTCGCCTTCGATCTCTGCCCTCGGAACGAGTGCAGCAACTGAGTCAATAACTACTACGTCGATGCATCCGCTTCTTACGAGTGTCTCGCAGATCTCTAAAGCCTGCTCACCTGTATCCGGCTGTGACAAAAGGAGATTATCAACGTCAACGCCGATGTTGCCAGCATAAACGGGATCAAGCGCATGCTCAGCATCGATGAATGCGCATGTGCCGCCCATCTTCTGTGCTTCTGCTACGCAATGGAGAGCTACCGTTGTCTTACCTGAAGATTCAGGTCCATAGATCTCAATGATTCTTCCTCTTGGAAGTCCGCCGATACCCAAAGCGATATCAAGTGTCAGAGCACCTGTAGGAATGGTATCGATCTCTACCTGAGCCTTATCGCCCAAACGCATAACTGCACCCTGGCCGAACTGCTTCTCTATCTGTGCCATTGCGGCATCAAGGGCCTTCCTTCTCTCGTCCTTATCCTGAACCTGAGCAACTGAGCCCTTTCCTGCATTTTTACTCTTAGCCATACTGATCCTCCAAATAAAAAGAATTGAACATTTGTTCTCATTTATGAGTTAATTCTATTGTTATGATACACTTTTGTCAACAAAATTTACCTCCGAAATTCGAACAAAAACAAACAAGTCCCTTTTATTGGACACTTGATTTTAAAAAGCCTTATTTTATGCACTTTTCAGGCTTTCAAAATTGCTGAAATCACGTCCCCGAAACTTAAAAACCGACAAAACCCGACAAAAGCCGACAAAATTCGTCTTCAAACCGACATAATTGCCGACAAAAAACAATGCCCAAGGGAAACTATTTTAGGATCAATAACCTTTATTTCTGTCTATCAGATTATTAAGAGGTAATCCTTTACCAAATCTTACGAGGTTCTCACAAAACAGATCAACATTCACGTTAAGCGTATGTTCCAGTGTGAGGTTGCCTGCCACATGGGGAGTTATAAGAAGATTCTTTGTATTCCATATCTTGCTGTCACAAGGAAGCGGTTCAGTCTTGAACACATCCAGTGCAGCACCTCCGAGCCTGCCGCTCTCCAGGCTCTCGCAAAGAGCATCTTCGTCGATTGCAGATCCCCTGCCGACATTGACTACAAATGCGCCTTCCGGGAGCAGCGCTATTCTCTTACGGTTTAAGATATCTCTCGTCTCAGGAGTATCTGGAAGGCTCATTACGAGAAGATCCGTTTCAGGAAGCACAGAATCAAGTTCGCTGACTTTCTTCACAGAATCATACGAAGGATCAGAGCTTATGCCGCTTCTGGACACGCCCGTAATGCTCTTGGGTTCAAAAGCCTTTGCTCTTTTTGCAAAGCAGCTTCCTATATCGCCGGTACCAAGCACAACTATCCTGCAGTCTTTAAGAGACTTCTGGGGCTGCGGGAGGCTCCAGTTGCCTTTAAGCGATTCCCTGTATGAATAATCGATCTTTCTCATCATCATAAGAGATACACAGATTATATGTTCTGCGATCGTGACGCCGTAGGCACCTGAAGAATTCGTAACCATGCAGTCCTCATTAGCGAAGACTCCCGGCTTCATGAGGTAATCGACTCCTGCAGAAGGAACAGAAAGCCACTTAAGGTTAGTGTTCTTTTTCGCATTGCCCATACCAAAGCCGTAAATGATATCGCAGTCTTCCCAGTCAGAAGGAAACTCATCTTCAGACTCTATAAACAGGACATCGCCGCCTGCTTCAGCTGCGGCTTTTCTGATCTTCTCTTTATGTATTTCATTCAATAACTTATTGATTACTACGATCTTCATACAGTCTTTACCGTCGTTCCCTTCGGAATGTTATCGTAGATCCACTTGGCAACATCCTTATTGAGTCTGATGCAGCCTGCCGAAACATGCTGGCCGAGTCTTCCGTCCTGGACAGTACCGTTATAGTTATAAGTAATACTATGGAAATAATAAGGTCCGTTCCACTGTGTGGCATAAAGGCACTTCGAGCCGTGCGAATAGAAGTAGGATAACTTCTTCTTTACCGTATAAGTTCCTCTGGGTGTCGAATGGCCTTTCTTGCCGCAGGACATCGGATAGATCTTATATAATGACCATTCACCTACACTGCCCTTGAAGATCATGATATAGCAGTTATCGATATCTGCGATGATGTAGTATCCCGTCTTGCTCCTGAACAGCTGTTCGTTGATGCAGCGGACATGCTTTGCGGCATTCTTATATTTCCAGCCAAGGTTGCCGTTCTTATCCAGATCGTAATAGTCATCACCAATGCAGGTCATGCCGTTTAAGTGATCGATGTAATTACTTAATAAAATCTTCTTTACGCGGATGTTATAAGAGTAGCAAAGCTTAACGAATTCATTGGAAGATACGAACTCCCTGAAAACAAGATATCTGCTGGTTCCCTTTTCAAGCTTTGACAGATAAGATGCCTTTCCCTTGGAATCAGAATATCTTCCGTAGCAGCCTGTATAAAGGTCTTCTATAAACTGCTCGTCAGAATGGTGCAGGTCTTTGTAGTCTTTGGAAAAATAGAAATGATATAAAATATCATAAGCTGCCGAGATTCCGCCCTTAAGGCTTTTAGCATACTTTTCCTTCTCGGCAGGGTCACAGGAGTCTTTACGAAGTACTATAGAATAAAGTCTTCCGACGAACTTAAGATGCATCGGGTCGATTTCTTCTTCAATAGCCTCAACGCTGTCAACAGTATCAGCCGAAACGGAAAGAGATGGCGCGAAATCAAACAGGCAGAAGACCGCTGCCACGATCAATAAAGAACATATCAGATTTATAAAGCGGGTCTTAAGCATCAGGTCACTCACCAATCCGAAAATTCAGTTACATAATAACACGAACCGTGACCAAATCAGCAAGAGATATCAGCAACCCAGATTATCCTTTGTATCGATCACTACAACGCAGAAAGGATCGACCCTTTTCATTATCTTGACCATTGTATCTTTGGGAACTGCAACGCAGCCTGCAGTGTACTTGTTATTGCCCGTGCAATGAAGGAAGATAGCAGAGCCTCTGCCTGGCGTGCACTCTTCATTGAAGCTTATGTTAAGGCAGTACTGGTATGCTTTCGAATAATCTATCAGGTGTTCGCTGTTCTTCTTGTCGAGATCAGGATAATCGTTGATGCTCACCATCTCGTTATAGTGCATGCCTTCGCGCATGTCGCTTGACCAGTAAAGGTCCTTTGTAACCTTGATATAGGGGATCTTGCATCCCGGATCATCTGCAATACCGAAAGCCGTGGTGAAATAATAAACGCCGATAGGTGTCTTGCCGCATCCTTCTTTTCTCTCGGAATCTTTGACCATGCCGTTCTTGCCGACATATCCGTCAACGGATAAAACCTGGATCCAGTCACCGTCTTCATCACGTTCGTGCATTGAGACCTTGGCGGTCGTCTTGTTCATGCCGGAAGCTGCAACTATAAGGAGCTGTGTCGTACCGGGATCTTTTGCCTGTGAAAGGTTTCTTACCCACTCGGGAGACAAGTCTTTTGCCTTGGTTGTTTCAGATGCAGTCGTTTCAGGAGCCGTTGTTTCCGTAGTTGTTGTCGCTTCTGTAGTGGTTTCTGAAACCGCAGTTGTCTCTTCTTCTGTTTCTGAAGAAGCTGTTGTTTCAGCTGTTGTAGTCTCTTCTGTCTCAGAGAATGTCGTTGTCTCAATTACTTCCGAACTTGTAACAGACACTTCACTTTCAGTTGCTTCAGTACCGTTTTTCGAGACATCGCATGAAGCCAGTCCGAAAAGAATGCCGATCAAAGCCATGCCGGAAACTAATCTTAGAGCAAGTCTCTTCATAGGATCAGGCTTGCTTTGCAGCTTTTTTCTTGAAGATCTTGGACTTGAACTTGTTGATCCACTCTGTTGCTTCCTGCATGCGTAAGACAGCAGCCATACCGAAATAAACGACAATGCCAATAACAAGCTTGATCCCGATGATACCGAGCTGCATGAGCTTGCCGCCCCTTGCCGGGAAGAACCCGTCGGTAAAGAAGACAACGGCACCCATAACGGCAACGCATAAGGCTGCCTTTAAAAGGAATTTTACGATGCCGTGAGGCGCTAATTCCTTACGTCTGCAGTAAGTTACTGCGAGAAGGACCATCATGAAGATATTGGTAATCGAATAAGCGAAAGAAAGCGACATGAGGCCTACGCCGAGCTTTATCATGACAGCGCATGCGACAGGATTTATAACGAGGCCTAAAATGCCTGCAAACAAAGGTATCTTGGTCTGACCGATCGCATAGAATGCCTGGTTAAACACATGAACGACCGTTGCCGTAACGATAGCGCTGCAGAATCCCAAAAGGAATGTTGCTGCAACTTCTGCCTGTTCATTTGTATATGCCGAATGCCACTGGTAGATCGCTTTAACAACATCGACATTCATTACGCCGATGAATACTGCTGAAGGGATCGTCATAAAAAGAGCACTTCTCATCGAATGAGAAATGAGGTTTGAAGCTTTCTGGAATCTCTTTGCTTCGTAGTCGCCAGAAAGCTCGGGAGTCATTACGGTAGTGATCGCTACGACGAATACCGAATAAGGTATCTGCCAGATCGAATTTGCATTTCTGAAGCAGTAGACGCTTCCCTTGTCAAACTGGAGCGCAAAGCTGTTTAAAACGATCGCATTGATCTGTACTACGGAAGCAGAAATAAGGATCGGAATAGCTCGCTTGAAAAGTTTTAAAAGTTCCCTGTCAGCCAGATGAAAATCGGGCTTGAACTGTCTCATCTGCTTAAAGCCCAGAACATACTGGAACAGGAAATTGAATACTGCTGCAATAAGAATACCGCCTGTTGTCATCATAAGATGGAGAAGATCGTTTCCTCCGAAGACATAGATAGCGGTTATAACGAGGATGTTATATAAAACCGGCGCAAACGAAGTGATCGTAAACCTTCTGTATGCAATAAGGATTCCGTTGCAGAGCGCTGCGAGCATGATGAAGAAGATCTGTGGGAACAAAAGCTTTGAAGCCTGTGCAGCCAGAGGAAGTATCTCCGGATTCTTAACATTATGGAAAAGGCTGTAGAACTCATAGAGCGGTTCGGAGAATATGGCGCCTATTGAGCAGCACACTATCATGACGATGCTTACTGCAGTAATGAATTTGCTTACGATCTTAATAGCCTCTTTTTCCTTGCCGACAGCAAGCTGTGCGCTCATGAACGGAGCGATCGTAGAATAGATAGCTCCTCCGACAAGAAGGTTATAGAAAAGATCCGGGATATTAAAAGCGAGCATGTAAGCGTCGCGCAAAGCAGGTTCGGTAAATTTCCAGGAAACGATTACGTCACGGATAAGTCCGGAACCCTTTGTAATTATAAGACCCAGACCTACAATGATCGTTGATAGGGCAAAGCTCATCCCCTTTTTTGCATGGGAAGAAGCAGTCTTATTCTCTGTTCCTGTATTTTCAGCCACTTAAGCCTTACCATCCTTGATCAGTGTAACAGCCTGATTTAATGCCGCCAGCACGGTGCAGAAACGTATAGTATCCCTATCACCTTCAAAGTTCAACCTCACAGTGCCAGAAATATCAGGCAAACGGCAATAGCCCATATAAACGGTTCCAACAGGCTTTCCGGGAAGCGCTCCGGTAGGTCCGGCAATGCCTGTGACGGATACCGCGATATCAACGCCCAAAACAGACATAGCGCCTTCCGCCATTGCCTTAGCGCACTCGTCAGAAACTTCCGTGCAAGTCGAGATTATATCGGCCGGAACGCCCAGAACGTTTTCTTTGACTTCGTTTGTATATGAAACGACAGAGCCTTTAAAAACAGCCGACGCGCCGGGAATGTTTACGACAGAAGCTGAAATCAGTCCGCCCGTAAGGCTCTCGGCAAAACCAATGGTCAGGCCTTCTATCCTTGCAATATCAACGAGTTCCTGAGCTCTTAAACGGATGTCTTCAACAATATTAATCATCAAGGTTTCTCGCCTGCATCTCGAGCCATTCTGTCTCTGTGATCAAGATCTTTCTGGGCTTGCTGCCTTCGAAAGGTCCGATGATCTTCTTTTTTTCGAGCTCATCTACAAGTCTTGCAGCTCTCGGATAACCGATTCCGAGTCTTCTCTGGAGAACGGATACGCTCGCACTGCCGTATTCCAATACTGTCTGTACAGCCTGTGCGAAAAGATCGTCAGCAGAACCGCCCGATGAAGATCCGCCGGAAGAAGCTCCGCCTTGCGGCTGTTCATCACCTGCAGTAGCCCTGTCGATATCCTTAATGATCGACTCGTCATACATAGAGCCGTATGTTGTCTTAAGACAGTCAACGACTCTTTCAACTTCCTGGTCAGAAAGGAATGCGCCCTGACCTCTTACAGGCTGAGGAGCGCTCATCGGAGCATAGAGCATGTCACCCTTACCTAAGAGTTTTTCAGCTCCCACGTGATCCAAGATAGTCTTTGAATCGACGCCGGATGTAACGGCGAATGCGATTCTCGAACCGATATTAGCCTTGATGACACCCGTGATGACGTCAACAGAAGGTCTCTGTGTAGCGATCAGGAGGTGGATACCTGCAGCTCTTGCGAGTGCGGCAAGTCTTGAGATATAAGTCTCGACTTCCTTGGATGCTACCATCATGAGTTCTGCGAGCTCATCGATTACGAAAAGGATCAAAGGCAGGTGCTCAACTTCGGGATTACCCTTGTATTTTTCGTTAAAGCTCTTGATGTCTCTTACCTGTCCTTCTTCGAAGAGCTTATATCTTCTCTGCATCTCCGTAACAGCCCAGTTAAGAGCACCGGCGGCCTTCTTAGGGTCGGTGATTACAGGCATTATGAGATGAGGAACGCCGTTATAAACGGAAAGCTCAACAACCTTAGGGTCAACGAGGATCATACGGACTTCTTCAGGTGAAGAGTGAACAAGGATACTTGTAAGGATCGAGTTGATACATACTGACTTACCTGAACCTGTGGAACCTGCGATCATGAGGTGAGGCATCTTTGCAAGGTCACAATAAATAGGTCTTCCCGGGATATCTCTTCCCAAAGCAACAGTAAGGGGTGATGCGTTCTTGAATTCCTTTGTCTCAACCAAGCCTCTGAGCTGAACTGCAGAAGGATTGTCATTAGGGATCTCGATACCGATTGCACTCTTACCCGGGATAGGCGCTTCGATTCTTATTGAAATAGCTGCCATCGCGAGCATGATATCGTCCTGAAGGCTTGTAACTCTGGAGACCTTTGTACCTGTTTCAAGCGTTAATTCGAATCTCGTGATAGAAGGTCCGTGAGTGATATTTACGACAGTGGCTTTTATTCCGAAGCTCTTTAATGCTTCTTCAAGCTGATGGGCCTTGACCGTCAGTTTCTTTTCGAGATCAGCATCTGCGCGCTGCTTTACATCCTGTGCAAGGCATGAAGTCGGTGCAGGCTTATAGTTTCTGAGCTTTCTCTTCTGAGCTTTGATCTGAGCTTCATGTTGCTTTGTCTCTTCGGCAAATTCGATGCTCGGTTCAGAAGGTGCGGGCTTATTTGCAGAGGATGTCTTAAAGATACGGCCTTCAGTCCTGCTGTATCCTTCAGTATCGTCCTTGCTTGCATTAATTGTAATTCTCTCATCGGATACGGGAGCTGCTGCAGCAGGCACTGCTTCACCAGCCTTATCCGTCTTGTTATACATCGAAAGATCGATATTGGGTTCTCTTACCGAGCGCTCGGGTTCCTGATAATCGTAGCCTGTGCCTTCGGAATCTTCTTCCACTTCATAAGGATCTTCCGTGCCGCTGTAGATATCCGTATCTGCCTTTGCAGGAGCCTTGTTTTCGACAGGATTGAGATCGTAGAAATCGTCTTTTTTCTTATTATCGAGGAATGACAGTTTCTTCTTTTCCTTCTTGATCTTTGCAGCGCCCGGAATATTCAGAGGATCTGTTATATAACCGAAATCCGCATCGTTATCTTCGGAATTCGAAACATCATATTCTTTCTCGTTATAAGCAAGCTTGCCGGGATCCTGCTGTACAGGATGGATCTGGCCGCCCGTGAGCTTTTCGACATCGGTGAAACCTGACTGTCCGTCGATGGGAAGATTAGTCATGAAAGGTCCCTGCTTCTCGGAATAAGGGCCTCTCTTGATATTCTTTTCACTCTGGACAAAGCGTGAAGCACCGTAATCAGGATATTCGGGTGTTGCTGAAGGCGGGATAACTCCACCTTCACCATATGTTATGAATGTTGTTCCGCCGACATTCTGCCTCGGTCTCTGAGGTTCAGGTCTGGCATAATTATTGCCGGAATAGATCTGGTACTCAGGATCATTCTGCCTCTGGTTCTTATGGCTTACTACAGAGTTATATACCTTGCCCGATGCAGTGCTTATTGCCTTTGCAGTCTTCCTGGCAGTTGCCTTGAGAGACACTCTGAATACGAGAAGGATCTGCGTAAGAAGGAATACTACGATGGCGAGGATTCCGATGACATTGCCTGTTACTTCAAATAAAGCTACGGCAATGGAACCTCCGACAATACCGCCCGGAAGCACAATGCCGGAATTTAAATGGTTTGTGATAAGGTTCGCATCGACACCTGACTGCCAAAGCAGTGACAAAGCCTTAAGCGCAGATGTCTTACCGTCCGGGTTAAGGCACAGGCCTTCAAAATGAGTCATGTCCATCGTGATAAGCGCGAGCAGAGCCGATACTGATACGAGGAGGAGAATAATACTCCTTACTCTGATACCTGATACGCCCTGGCGCTTTTCGAAAAAGACGTCCAATGCGACATAGAGGATATATACAGGAATAGCATAAGCTGCCACACCGATAAGGCCTAAGAAAAAGCTCTTTATTGCGCTTCCGATGATACCCGTCAAAGATACGGGAAGATAGAAGATAAGAATTATTGCAATCGCAACGAAGAACAGAACGATTCCCGCTGCCTCTTTGCGCGAAGTATCTCTGCTCAAATCCCTAACCTCCTGGAAGCTTTATAGATCAAGACTAAAGTCTTGGCATCTTTTATCTCGCCGTTTTCAGCCATCTGAAGGGCTACTTTAAGTGGCATCTTTACTGTTGAAACATATTCGTTGAGGTCCGGATTTCCGCCCTTGTACTCAAGGCCTGTTCCGATATAAAGCCAGATTATCTCACTGCAGTAACCGGGAGTAGCTGCCATTTTTCCGACGCACTCGATGTTATTTGCAATAAGGCCTGTCTCTTCCGTTATCTCTCTTGAAGCGCAGAACAAAGGATCTTCGCCTTCTTCGATCTTTCCTGCAGGAGCTTCGAGCATTACCTCCTCAAAAGGACTTCTGAACTGCTTTACGAAATAGCAGTTGCCCTCATCGTCAACAGGAAGGATGCAAGCACCGCCGTGATGCTTTACTATCTCACGGGATGCTTCCCTGCCCTCAGGTGTTGTGATCTTTTTTACCTCAACGGTAAAGACCTTTCCTTCGAAGATCGTCTCTTTCGAGATGGTCTTTTCGAACAACATATCGTCACTGCAATTTATCTGACCCATTAAACTTAACCTTTTCCTTCACTTATCTTCTTCCATTCGGCAACGGCAAGCTCGTCACAACGGTTATTGAACTCGTTGTCGGCATGGCCTTTAACCTTATGAAATGTAACATTATGCACAGTCGTGAGACTTAAGAGTTCTTTCCAGAGATCGCTGTTTGCGACTTCGGCTTTGGCGCTGTTCTTCCAGCCGTTCCTCGTCCATTTGTCGAGCCAGCGCTGCTCGAAAGCATTTACCACATAAGCGCTGTCGCTGTAGATATCGACCTTGCACGGACGCTTTAACGCGCGGAGCCCCTGGATCACAGCCATAAGCTCCATACGGTTGTTTGTGGTATCAGGCTCGCCGCCGGAAAGTTCTTTCTTGACGCCGCCTGCCATGAGTATGGAAGCCCAACCGCCGGGTCCGGGATTACCCGAACATGCACCGTCAGTATAGATTGTAACTTCGCTAATTACTGCCATATGGATCCGGACAAGGGCTTACTTGTTGCCCTTCATCTCCTGAGTCTTGTCGTAAGCTGCCGTAACAGACTTGATCACCGCATTTCTGAGGCCGTTCTCTTCAAGAGCCATAACGCCTGCAATAGTAGTTCCTCCGGGAGAGCAGACCATGTCCTTTAATACTGCGGGGTGCTTGCCTGTCTCAAGAGCGAGCTTGCCGGAACCTGCAACAGTTGCTGCTGCGATCTTAAGAGCATCTGCTCTCTTGATTCCGAGGCTTACAGCTGCATCAGCCATTGCTTCGATAAAGAGCATGACATAAGCAGGACCTGTTCCTGAAACGCAGCCTATTGCATCCAAAGTATTTTCATCGCAGAGGATCGTCTCTCCGCAAGTTCCGAGGAGCTTTAAAACGAACTCAGACTCCTCACCGCTTAATCCTACGGGGCATACAGCGGATACACCCAAACCTACCTGAGCAGGAGTGTTAGGCATGATCCTTACGAACTTTCTTCCTTCACCAAGGATGCCGCCGATCCTTGCGCATGTAACTGCTGCCGCAATGGAAAGAACGATAGCATCAGGCTTAAGGCTCTCCTTAACATCCTTCAAGGCAGCGTCAAAATGAATGGGCTTTACGGCCATGAGCACGTAATCAGCACCGTCGACCGCTTCGGCTAATGAAGAAGCCGCATTTACACCAAGTTCTTCTGCACACTTAACGCATGCTTCCTTATATACGTCAAAGCACCAGGCATCAGAAGGACTGATAACTCCGCCGTTAACAAATCCGCCCAAAAGGGCTCTTCCCATGTTGCCTGTACCGATAACCGCTAATTTCATAGAGCGTACTCCTTATTTATATATTTAAATATATCGAGACAATCTTAACATTACGCTTGACATAGTGCAAACCAACTATTAAACTGTTCGTTGCAAACACAGGGGAGTGGCTCAACGGTAGAGCAGCGGTCTCCAAAACCGCCGGTTGCGCGTTCAAATCGTGTCTCCCCTGCCAGAAAAAAGGAGTTCTTGATCCAAGAACTCCTTTTCTTTTTTGCATTTTTTGTCCCTATATCGGGATTTTTATTGTTTTTATTCCGTCTTTTTACGGCCTTTGACCGCATCTGCCGGTTTTTCTGATTCAACAGGAATTCGATGAAAAGATGTAGGCTTTCCGCCACCAGTGAAATCGGCTTCCAGAGACGAACCGCAGGAAAAACAGGTCTTGCTCCTCATAGTTGCCTTTGCGCCGCAGTTCGGGCAGTTGTTGTAATACCATTTGTTGCTGAGTGATCCCGCGATCCTTTCCTGAGTCTTGTGCCTCTTCATTGCGGCATTGTTATCGTCAACGATCCTCACCGCACATTCGTATAAGAGCTTATCCTTGACCTTGACGAAGACCAGACAGGCAACAGCGCTTAAAAGGCATACGATCGACGGGAAATAGAACGTCAGATAATCAAAGAATTTGAAAGCGAGATCTGTCATCATCTTGTTTTCGAAATAAGGTATGACGGTTTCATAATAGAAAAATGTGCTGACAAAACTGACGATTGAGATAAGGAGCCAGACATAGGGGTTCATCCAGACTATCTTTGGCGTTCTTTTGATCAGATCACAGACTTTCTCCGCATTGGCATCCCCGAAATCATGATCGTAAAAAGCAATGAAATAGCTCTTGTTATATCCATATGACGACTTACTGTCGGTAAAATCTCTTGTTACTATCTTTCCGCCATAGACATAACCGGGATTCCTGTATGGTCCGTTCTTTTTTATTTCTCTGAGGATCGCCGTTCTGTAGTTCTCTTTAAGGCCGAGGAAAAGGATAAATGCGCTTGCCAGGAAGATAAACAGATTAACGAAATTCAAACCCGGAATACTACCTTGTCCCAAATTGGCAAAGAAATAATACAGAAAAGCAACGGCCACAACTATGACCCCCATGAAGTCTCCGCCGCCACCGCCGGAATAATCACCGCCGTCATATGAGCCTCCGCCGCCGGAAGAACCTCCGCCACCGAAGGATCCTCCACCGCCGGAACTGTGGAAATCACCTGAATGTGAACTGCTGTCGTGAAAACTTCCGCTAGCCATCTTTTTCTCCCTTCAACAAGTCACTGTCCAGTTCGTTTTCAACATATTTTGCACGTCTTATGGAATTCAGATTCTTGTCATCTGACATGACTTCCAAAGAGCTTCCGCAGCTGACACAATGCTTAAGAGGCACATCAGCTTTGGCACCGCAGTTAGGACAGATATTGTGATACCACTTCTTGCTTATCTCCTTTTTATAAATATTTCTCGTCTCGATCATCTTCTTATCTGTCTCGATCTCCGATGCTAAACGCACCGCGCATTCATATAAGATATTATCTCTTACAAAAACGAAGACAAGGCTTAAGACAGAGCATGCAAGTGCCAGGAATGACGGCAGATAAAACGTCAATACATCGAAAAATCTGAATGCAGCATCGCTCATGCGCATGTTTTCGAACGTTGGGATCACACACTCGTAGAATAAGAAATTCACAAAAAAGAGCACAACTGAAATAAAAAACCATGTGCCCGGCCTTATCCAGATGATACTTGGCGTACTCTCCATGACCCTGAGGACTTCACTGCAGTTCTTCGGGCCGTATTCCATATCGTTAAATGCAATACGGTAAATCTTGTTGTCCTTACCAGCCAGGGCATTAGGGGTGCCGGTCCAGTCGCCGGTATTTTTTGCACTGAATACATAATCGTCTGAAGTGCCGTCGCGGCGCAATTTAACGAGTGCGGAAGTCCTGACTGAATGCCAAAGACTCAGGGCAAACAATACTCCGGCCACAACGAAAATAGTGAGATTTATTGTGTTAAGGCCCATAACTTTTCCTTGAGCCGCATAGTAATACAAGTAAAAAATCGCAAAGAGGGGCAAGAGGATAAGAAAATAAATTATTGTCACTACTAAATCAAACTTAGTAGGTTCACGTCTGCCTCTGCAGGGATTGCCGTCAGAGTCGAAACCTGAGTCGTAACTGCCGCCCGAATAGTCTCCGGAACTGAAGTCACTGGAGAAGTGGAAGTCGCCTGAATGAAAATCGCTGTCGTGAAAATCACCGCTTGCCATAACCGCCTCCGGCCAACAGGTTAATCTTTCTTCTCAATTATCAGTGAAGCGCCGCAGAAGGAACATTCAGCCATATTCTCCTGTCTCGGAGCACCGCATTTAGGACAGTTGGTGTAGTACTTATGCTTGAGGAACTCAGCCTTGGCATCTAATTCTTTCTGGAGCTTATCGTTCTTCTCAATGACCTTCTCAGTCACTTGCTGTTCGACTTTTTCGTGATGCTTCTTCATGTAGATCTGGCCTGCCACGATATAAGCAGCAAACAGCACTGCCATGATCAAAGGCGTAAAGTAGGTCAGATAATCTATGAAAGTGAACAAAGGCCCGTCCTCCATGGTTTTTTCGAAGATCGGGATTACGAGTTCATAGTACCAATTGAATGCAAAGATGACCAGGTTGATAACGATACCGGCTATGCCAATAGGAAGCGAATATTTGAAAAACTTATTCATCAGTCATCCTCCCATCTTTGTATATCCAGATAAACATCCGAACTGTTGATGTCGCCTCTTTCGTTTATGCGGCGGATCGAACTTAAGTTGTGATCTCCGTCCATTACTTCCAATGAACTTCCGCAGCTGGTGCAGGTCTTAATTGCAGCAGAAGCTCTCGCACCGCAGTTAGGACATATAGTGTGATACCACTTCTTGCTGAGCTCTTTTGCAATTTCACTCTCTGTAACAGACCGCTTCTCTTCAGAAGCGATCTCGTTAGCGAGTCTTAATGCGCACTCGTAAATATATTTGTCCCTTACCTTAACGAAAATAATGCTCAAGATCGGACATTGAAGTGCCAGGACTTTTGGCAGATAGAACACAAAATAATCGAAGAACGTGAATGCAGCATCGCTCATGATCATGTTCTCGAAAATCGGGATTACAAGCTCATAAAAGAAGAAATTGACCAAAAAGATAACAATAGCAATAACAAGCCACGTTCCAGGCATTATCCATACGATCCTTGGCGTTCTCTTCGTGGTAGCGCGTAATTCTTCAATATTCTTATCACCATGAGGACCGTAAAAGGCAATCCGGTAACTCTGGTTGTTTTTACCTGCCCATGTATCCTTGTCACCTATCCTGTCGCCGGAATAAGAATCGCTGTAAATATATGATTTGGACTTGCCGTAATGACGGACATCGGAAACTTCCGAAACACGTTGACTGTGCTTGAAACTCGGAATGAACAAAAAGCCGGTAATGGTAAACGCAATTAAAGAAGGCAGGTCAAGGCCCGGTACTTCGCCATTGATAACGGCACCAAGAAAATATAGACCGCCGCCGACGAAAAAGCAGACGATAATCGCCAGGGAGAAAAAGCATCCGTCACCGTCATCAGAGCCGCCGGTATAATTATGGCCGGACCTGCCGCCACCGCCCGAACTGCGGTAACCTCCGGAACTATGGTAACTGCTGCCGCCGGAGCTGTGGAATCCTCCACCGGAGAATCCGCCACCGGAGAATCCGCCACCGCCTGAGCTGTGGAAACCGCCTGAATGTGAACTTCCGCCATGAAATCCGCCTGATGCCATTTCTATTTCTCCTTGCTCCCCGATGTAATCCGGTGGAATCCGCTGTAACTGCCGCCACCAAACGAATGGACTTCTAATGAAGAACCGCACTTATCGCAAAACCGTCGGGAAAAATCAGCATTTGCTCCGCAGTTCTTACAGATATTGTAATACCATTTTTCGCTTAATCTGTCTGCGATAGAAGTTTCTGTTCTGGCTCTCTTTTCAGTGGCATTGTTATCCTGCACGATCCTCAATGCGCACTCGTAAAGGAGGCTGTCCCTGATGAACACGATAACAAGAGCTGTTATGGCACTTAAGGCACATACGATTGCCGGGAAATAGAACACAAGATGATCATAAAAATAGAATGCCTCATCGCTCATGATCGCATTTTCGAAAAAAGGGATAACTAATTCGTATAAAAAGAACGCAGCGACAATACCTAAAACATAGATAAAGATCCAGACTTTATAACTCCACCAGACGATCTTGGGAGTCCTGTCAATTAATTCCTTTACCTTAAGGGCGTTCTCCTCACCGAATTCCTTGTCATAGAAAACTATGCGGTAACTGTAAGGTGTTCCGGCCCATGTCTTATTGTCAGTATCTTTATTGGCAGAAGGTGCATCGCCGCGCCATACATATCCTAATATCCTGTGATGGCAGTCACGCTTGATCTCAGCGATCACCTGAGTCCTCTCACTCTGCCTGTAGACAATATATAAAACGATACCGCTGATCCAGAAAATAAAAGCACTAAGATAGTTAAAGCCCCAAATGATCGGATCGTCAAATGTTGCCAGCATAATCATAAACATCGGGCCCCAGGCAAAGATCAACCATGCGCTGCTGCCGGAACCGCCTCCGCCGGAATAACTACCGTAATGACCGCCGCCGGAATAACCGCCGCCGCCACCGCCACCGGAAAAGCCGCCTCCACCTGAGCTGTGAAAGCTTCCTGAATGTGTGCTGCCGCCGTGGAATCCGCCGCTTGCCATTTACTACCCCCGCAAATACCGCAAATAATTCCTACAATTCAAGAATAAATTTTCTCTTATGTTTTGTAAATAGGAAGCAGATAAATGCCGGCTCAGTGCATTTCAGCTGCAAGTTCCTTCTCGTTTTCATCAACGATCTTGAACGCACATGTATATAAAAGTTTTTCTCTGATCTTGACGAATATTGAACTTAAGATCGGACATAAGAATGCGAGCCCGGCTGGAATGAATGAAACATAATACACTATTTCATCGATCCTCTTAACGCTGATAGGCTTAGGGACCAAAGAATATTTGACGCCCGAAACTATAAATGGCGAGGATAAAAACAAAATAATCGAAATGATCAGAAATACCTTAGGCCATAACAGGAATATAACCGGCCTTTTGCTCATAAATTCCTTCACTCTCGTGAGATTCTTATCTCCGAAACGCTCTTCCCTGAAAGAGATGCGGTAATTCTTATCTTCCTTGCCGACCCAGGTCTCCTTAGTGCCGCGCCGTACGGGTGATATGAATTCAGTGCCGATGATCCGGTCGGAATGAACTACATGTTTTAAACGGACCCGTTCTAACGCGGAAAACCTCTTATGAGCTTTGATGCTTGGAATAAAGGCAAATCCGGTAATAACATAAATACTGAAAGTCGGAAGGTTTATTCCCGGAATCGTACCCTTTTGAATATGACTGAAAACATACAGCGTTATGGCAAGGACAATTAATCCGGCAATCATGAGGCCTTCTTCGGAACTGCCGCCATAATAGTCGTAGCCTCCGGAGCCGCCGCCACGTGAACCGCCGCCACGTGAACCGCCTCCGCCAGAACTGTGGAAACCGCCTGAATGTGTACTTCCGCCGTGAAATCCGCCCCTTGCCATAAAACTACCCCCGCAAAACTATTCCTTAAAACAAGAATAAGTTTTCGCGGGGGCTTTGTAAATACTTTTTGATTTGTCAGATTATTATGTCGTTGCAGTAACTGACTCGGAAACGGATTCAGATGCAGATTCAGCTGTTGCTGAAGGAGGCAACGTAGGACCTAAGTCCTCTCTGATCTGGTCTGCCTTAAGAGCTGCTTTCGGAACGCAGTCAACAACGATATAAACGAGTTCTCCGCCGCCGTCAGCTGTCTTCTTAACTGCTACAAGCCTGAATGCGTAATCGCCCTTAACATAGTATCTTGCATCGCCGTTATATTCGCCCATTGCTTTCATGGAAATATCCATTGCCTGATACATAGTAAGATCAGGATAGAGAGCACAGATAACGTTTGAAGAATAGAGCCATACAGTATTGAAGTCATCTTCACCGTACTGGATATATACTCTCGCATAAGCGAGCGTTCCGTCATTCCTTCTCGTTGCGCCTTCAATACCACCGATGTTGTAGTACTTGAAAGGTCCTTCGAAGAAATCAGCATAAGCTGTCTTAGCCTTAACGACTTCCTTGTCGCCCAGAATGGACGGATGTGAGGTCGGATCTACATAATCAGGAGTTCTGAAAGTGATATCAAAGCCGCTGTTCATGAGAGACTGAGCAACCTGGCCTTCATTAAATCTCGCAATGAAATCGTCGAGCGTAAGGCCCATCGAAGGAGTCAAAGCATTAGGAAGCAGGAAGTAGATTCCGGCAACGATGAGAGCAAGTATCGCGAGGATGATGCTGACAGGAATGAGTGGGTCCTTCTTGCACTTCTCGACAAAATGAAGCTTTCTGAACTCTTCATTTGCCTTAGCCTCTTCTTCGCTGACAGGATCAGGAATCTTGATCTCGGACTTCTCTTCCTTTTCGCCGTCTTCCTCAGATCCTTCTTCAGACTCTTCTTCAGATTCTTCGTCAGCATTTTCAGCGGAAGCGTCTTCTGTTTCTTCCTCAGATGCTTCTTCACCTGTTTCTTCTGCTGCTTCTTCCTCTGTTTCTTCAGTATCTACAGAAGAGCCTTCGATCTTCTCATCGAGCTCTTCAACAGCTTTATTTTCATTCTGCTTGGGCTCTTTGCCCTTATTTTTTGATTTAGCCATATTTAGGAATCCTCCGAATTTAACGCTGATATTATAAAGATAAAGAACCGACTTGTAAAACAAAAGGCTTTGGTAAAACCTGCAAGCTTAAAAATAATCGTGTACAATAGCTGTGATAGGAATTGATTTAAGGGGGATAAAACAATGCCGCATCTTTTGATCTCAGGAGGTACCAGAGGGATCGGCAGAGCATGCGTAGATCTTTTCGCGGGCCAGGGATTTAAGGTATCTTCATTAAGCCGCTACGGCAGGCCTGATGATGCAATCGAAGGCGTGGATTACTATGCCTGCGATATCAGAGATTTCGAAAACGTAAAGAATACGGTTAATAGCGCCATCGAAAAATCAGGCAATATCGATGTTCTCATTTCCAATGCCGGAATATCCGTAACGGGTCTTGCGCAGGACATGAAATATCAGGATTACAGGGACGTCATCGATACGAATTTCGGCGGCCTTTTCAATCTGGCAAATTCCGTTATTCCGAATATGGTCGGTCAAAAGAAAGGCGTTATTCTCGCCGTATCTTCAATGTGGGGACAGACAGGAGCTTCATGTGAATCTTTATACTCTGCGAGCAAAGGCGCAGTGGATTCTTATGTAAAGGCATTAGCCAAGGAATTAGGACCTTCAGGCATCAGAGTCAATGCCGTATCTCCAGGAGCAACCGAAACCGACATGATGAAGTGCTTCGGAGAAGATGACAGAAGAGCCATCTGCGAAGACACGCCGCTCGGCAGACTCGGTGAACCCGAAGAGATCGCCAAAGCCATGTTCTTCCTTCAGTCCGATAAGGCCTCATTTATTACCGGACAGATCATCGGAATAAACGGCGGATACCTCATTTAATTGAATAATTCTATTTGAGAATATAAAATAGAAAGCGTCGTGTCTTTCCAGGACACGTCCACTATGCCTCAGAAAGGAGAGGACTTATGGCAACAAACAACTATTCCAAGATCACGCCCGAGATACAGCGTCTCGCAGAGATCTGCAGGTCGAATGTCATAGATCCTGAGCTCTACACCACCTATGATGTCAAGCGCGGCCTGAGAGACATTAACGGTAAAGGAGTTCTTACAGGACTTACCAAGATATCTGAAGTCAACGCAACAAAGGTCGTTGACGGCAAGACTGTTCCTGCGCCCGGCGAACTGTTCTATCGCGGAATCAACGTAACCGAGATGATCAACGGACAGCCCGAAGAAATGCACTGCGGTTTCGAAGAGACCACATATCTTCTTCTGTTCGGAAAACTTCCTACGCAGGATGAATTAAGAAACTTCAGAAGCCTTCTTGCAGAATCACGTTCCAAGACGCCTAAAAACTTCTTCAGGGACGTCATCATGCAGAAGCCTTCTTCTGACCTCATGAATAATATTCAAAGAGGTGTTCTTAACCTCTATGCATACGACACGCAGGCTGCCGATACTTCAATTCCCAATGTCTTAAGACAGTCACTGGAATTGATCTCCATCTTCCCCAGCCTTGCAGTCCACAGCTACAACGCAATGAAATACTATCTGGACCGTGATTCTCTTGTAGTTCACAGACCAAGGCCCGATCTTTCCACTGCAGAGAACTTCCTCTACATGTTAAGACCTGACAATAAGTTCACGCCTCTGGAAGCAAAGATATTAGACGTATCCCTCATGCTCCACGCAGAGCATGGCGGCGGTAACAACTCCACCTTTACGACCCACGTCGTAACGAGTTCCGGCACCGACACTTATGCTTCAGTCGTAGCTGCATTGAGCTCTCTTAAGGGACCCAAACACGGCGGCGCAAACATCATGGTCGTCAAGATGTTCAAGGAACTCGAGAGAAGCATTTCCGACTGGGAAGACGACGAGGAGATCCTGTCTTACCTTGAGAGGATCCTTCACAAGGATGCTTTCGACCGCTCCGGCGTTATCTACGGTATGGGTCATGCCATCTATTCCGTATCCGACCCCAGAGCCCAGATCTTCAAGCGCTACGTCAAGGATCTCTCTGCCGAAAAGGGCCGCACAAAAGAATTCGAGTTCTATGAGAGAGTTGAAAAGCTCTCCGCTGATTTGATCGCTGCAGAACGCAAGATCTACAAGGGCGTTTCAGCCAACATCGACTTCTACAGCGGCTTCGTTTATTCAATGCTCGGAATCCCTATGGAGCTCTACACTCCCCTCTTCGCGATCGCCAGGATCTCCGGCTGGTCAGCTCACAGGATCGAAGAACTCAACGGCAAGGGCAAGATCATCCGCCCTGCTTATAAGAGCGTTCAGGACAGAGTCGAGTACCATCCGATCGACGAGAGATAAGGTTTCTTTCGAAAGGATATTTCAAGAAGCACCAGGGGTTAATCGGTCAATGGATACTTTGGCAAAGGTTAATTCATTAAAGATCAAAGGAACAGTATGCATCAGCGTTTCATGGTGCATACTGTTTTTTGCATACATGCTGGCTCTTAATGCCACGGCAACTTTCAGAAACTATATTTACTATGTGCTTTACATAGTGTTCTTCGCCGCTATGATCACCGGCTGTGTATTGCTCTCATTCAGCAGTCACAAAACGATCCTCATCAAGGATCAGAAGGAAACCGCCTCTTCCTGGTTTTATCTGGTCATCGAAGCCTTAAGCATAATCGTTTCTGCACTGCTTACCGAAATCGATATTCTCTGTTTCCTGACATCAAAATATCAGGAACCATTAAAGCCCATGGCGGCATTAGCATTAAGCTCAATACTCTTTATGACAGGCGGCACAGTAGGCTTAAATTCAAGAAGGGCTGTCAATACTCCGCAGACGATCATATCTGTTTGCGTTATAGCGGTTGCAGTAATTAACTTATGTAAAACCTTAGCGTGAAAATAAGTGCTTATGGTCGGCTGCTGGCCGGATGCTATTGATTAAATGGAAAGAGGCTGCCCTAAGGCAACCTCTTTTTGAAAA
>JAEEGL011950197.1_pt1 | contig 24580 bp, 14 predicted proteins | sample 9134231 | NCBI WGS metagenome assembly JAEEGL01 (sample SAMN16246548, study PRJNA631951) | gut metagenome | biome: gut microbiome; feature: rumen; material: fiber-attached | host: Bos | place: Iran: Karaj | collected 2018-10
CGGGTGGAAGGGTTCGATACCGTCCAGCTTTTCGCCGATGCCCGCGTATTTGATGGGTTTTACCGTAACAGCCCGAACGCTAAGGGACGCGCCGCCTCTGGCGTCGCCGTCCAGCTTGGTGAGGAAGATGCTGTCGATGCCCAGAGCATCGTCGAAGGCCTTGGCGGCATTTACCGCGTCCTGTCCGGTCATGGCGTCCAGCACCAGCATGATCTCGTGAGGCTCCACCGCGGCCTTGATGTTTTTCAGCTCGTCCATCAGGGCTTCGTCAATGTGGAGGCGGCCTGCGGTATCCAGCAGGACTACGTCGTTGCCGTTTTTGCGGGCGTGCTCGATTGCTGCGGAGGCGATCTTTACCGGATCCTCCTTACCCATCTCGAACACTGGGATGCCTACCTGAGCGCCGACGGTGACCAGCTGTTGGATGGCGGCGGGTCGATATATGTCACAGGCGGCCAGCAGAGGCCGCTTGCCGTTCTTCTTCAGCAGAGCAGCCAGCTTCGCGCCGTTGGTGGTCTTGCCCGCACCCTGCAGACCCACAAGCATGATGACCGTGGGAGGCTTGGAGGCCATGTTGATCTTGGCGTTTTCCTTGCCCATGGTCTCCGTGAGCTCTTCGTTCACGATCTTGATGACCATCTGGGCGGGGGTCAGGCTTTCCAGAACGTCCTGTCCCAGGGCCCGCTGACTGACCCGGGCCACGAAGTCCTTGACCACCTTGTAGCTGACGTCAGCCTCCAGGAGAGCCAGGCGCACGTCCCGCATGGCCTCCTTGATATCTGCCTCGGTCAGGCGACCCTTGCTGCGCAGCTTTTTGAAGGTATTGGAAAGTTTTTCGGATAAGCTTTCAAATGCCATGTTTCGTTCCTTTTACGATGAGGCCGCTCACAGCTTCATCTCGTCCAGCTTCCGGCGCAGCTCGAGACAGAGGGAAAGAAGATCCGGGCTGCAGAGCTTCTCGCTGTTGAGCCGACCGATCCGGTCCAGAAGGGTCTCCGCCTCGCCGATCTGCCGAAGGAGCTTCGTGTGCCGCTCCACCAGTCCGGTTTTTGCTTCCGTGTCCCGCAGCACGGTCTCTGAACGCAGCAGAGCGTCCCGCACGGCCTGGCGGCTGATGCCGTCGTTTTCCGCGATCTCGCTGAGAGATAGATTTTCGTTATAATAGAGGTCTGCGTATTCCCGCTGCTTCTCCGTCAGAAGCTCGCCGTAGAAATCCAGCAGGAGGGACAGATAGACCGCTTTTTCCAATCCCTTCGCCTCCTGCCTGTAAAGTGGATCACCCTTACAGACGAGCATTGTATCGAAATGCAGCGCAGTTGTCAAGTTAAATCTGCGCTTTTTTCACGGATATCCCGCCGTATATTGCCGGAAAGCCGAGGAAACATAAGCTTTAAGAGTCGGACCAACGCCGACTGCGGGAAAAAACAGCACGCTCTTATCTCTGTTGATCGGAATAAGCCCGCAGGCAGATGGAAGACGCGCGGAGTCCGGCTGAGCATCGGCGGAAAGGAGCCCGTAAAACCGGCGGAGCCTGCTTTGCCGGGTTTGAGGCTATGAAAAATCATCAAGTGGAACTGTGGATCGATATGGAAACGCTGCCCCGTTATGGTGAGAATACCGCCCGTCTCCTGGGCGTATCAGGCCGAGGGGGATGCCGGCGTGAAGCAGCCCGGCTGCGTGAGGCGGAGGAACGGCTGGAGGCGCTCTGTAAAGGCCGTGGCCTTGCCGGAAATCCGGCGCTGGAATGGCTGTTGGACAACCGCTATGTCCTGCGGCGCGATACCGCGGGCTGCTGTGCCGAGCTGCGTGCCGTCCGCGGTCTGCGCTGTCTAAAGGACGGGCGTACGCTGATCTCCGCAGCCATGGACGCCTTGGTGAAGTCCGGCCGCGGGAGCGTCGGAGAGGAACGCCTTCGCGCGTTCCTGAGCGGTTTTCAAAAAGAACGACCGCTGGAAGAGAAGGAACTGACTCTCCTGCCGTCCTTTTTGCGCAGCGCCCTGATCTGCTGGCTTGCGCTGCATGCAGAGGCGGCGGAGCGGGTCTTTTCCTCGCTGCAGTGGCTTTCGGACAGCAGACTCGATGCGCTGTTGGAAAGCCTCAGCCCGTTGGATGAGCTGCTGCGGCAGGATCCGACGGGAGTCTATGCACGCATGGATCCGGAATCCAGGCAGAGCTACCGGCGGAGATCGGCGGATCTGGCCCGGAGGTTCGGCGTATCGGAAACGGAGGCAGCCGGCAGGGCGCTGGAGCTGGCGACGGCGGAAAACTGCCACGTGGGCGAATTTCTCTTCCGTCGCCCGATGGGAAGAGCAGCGGCCGGAAAGCCCTACGGCGCGTATCTGGGCCTGCACCTCCTGCTGCCGCTGGCGGCGGCGCTGGCACTGGCGTTCGGGACGGCATGGTATCCGTCGCTGCTGCTGACCCTGCCTTCGCTCCACGACGGCGTGAAATATCTCTTCGACCGCCTGATCACCCGTTTTGTCCGCCCCCGACGGCTGCCCCGTTTGGACTATTCCGGCGGCATTCCGCCGGAGAGCCGCACGCTGGCGGTGAGCGCCGTGCTGCTGACCGGAGAGAGGGAAGCCAAAGCAGCGGCGGGGAAGCTGGAGCTCTTCCGCCTTGCAAATCGTGATGCGGGGGAGCATCTGCTCCTTGGCCTTCTGGCTGACCTCCCGGAGTGGGATCAGGAGGTCAGCCCCGGAGACGAGTGCATCCTCCGTACAGCCGCAGATGAGATCCGGCGGCTCAATGAAACCTACGGCGGCGGGTTCTGCCTCCTGCATCGGAGCAGAGCCTTCAGCAGGCGTGATGGGCTCTGGCGCGGTCGGGAACGGAAGCGTGGCGCCGTGATGGAGCTGACGGCCTTGCTGAGAGGAGCTGAAAGCGGTCTCAAAGTGACCGCCGGGGCGGCAGAATGCATCCGTGACATCCGATTTCTGATCGTTCTGGATGGGGACACTATGCTGAACCTGGGCAGCGCAGCCCGTCTTGCAGGGACGTTGGCCCATCCGCTGCAGCAGCCGGTGATCGGCGGCGACGGGAGCGTCCTGCGGGGCTGCAGTATCCTGCAGCCGAAGATCAGCGTTTCCCTGCGGGACGCTCAGCGCTCGGAATTCGCCCGCATTTTCGCGGGACAGGGCGGACTGGATCCCTACGGAAGCCTGAACAGCGACGTCTATCAGGATCTGTTTGCCGAGGGAAGCTATACCGGCAAGGGAATCCTGGATGTGGACGCCTTTCGACGGTGCCTCAGCGGCCGATTCCCTGCGGAGACATTGCTTTCCCACGACCTGATCGAGGGCGGCTACGCCGGCTGTAGCTTTCTCAGCGATGTGGAGCTGACAGACGGATTTCCGGCAGGGGTGCTCTCCTATTTCGAACGGCAGCACCGATGGATCCGCGGCGATTGGCAGACCCTGCCATGGCTTTTCCATCGGGTGCGGGACGCGGCGGGACAGTTGGTCAGGAATCCGCTGTCACCCTTGAGCAAATGGAAGATCCTGGATAATTTGAGCCGCAGCCTGACGCCGGTCACTGAGCTGATGACCCTGATGCTCTGCGGCTTATTTCCATGCAGAGCCCTGTATCTGACGCTGGCTGCAGTGATCGGCTGCCTGCTGTTGCGGATCATCGTCAATTCCGCGGGAGGCTGGAGGTTTTCCGCCCGTTATCGGGCGCGGATCCTAAGCGCCGCGAAGAGCGATTTCCTGCAGCTGCTGTGGCTGATCCTGCTGCTGCCGTACCGGGCATGGATCCACGGAAGCGCTATTGTGACGGCACTCTACCGAAGCCTGATCAGCCGCCGCAATATGCTGGCATGGGTCACCGCTGCAGAGGGAGATCGGCGTTTCAGCGGCGGTCTTGCCGCTCATTATCTTCGGATGTGGCCCTGTCTCGCCGCTGCGGCCGGAGGGTTTGTCTGTCCCTGGGTAGTGCTGAAGGCGATGGGGCTCCTCTGGCTGATCGTCCCCGCATTGAGTTGGGGGATCAGCCGTCCGGAGCGCCAGAAACGTGGGCCCTCGGAGGGAGAACGGCTGTTCCTGCTCCATTGCGCCGGCGATATCTTACGCTATTACGCCGATCTGGTCACGCCGGAGCGGCTTTATCTGCCTCCGGACAACCTGCAGGAAACACCGGTTCCTCTTGCGGCGGAGCGGACCAGTCCCACGAATATCGGACTCTGGCTCCTATCGGCTCTCGCGGCTTCCGATCTGGGAATATGGCAGGAGGAACGAAGCTGGGAGAGGATCGGCAAAACGTTGGAGACCCTTCTGCGACTGCCCCGATTCCGGGGCCATTTTTACAATTGGTATGACGTTCGCTCCGGTCAGCCTCTGCAGCCGCCCTTCATTTCTACCGTAGACAGCGGAAACCTGCTGGCTTGCCTGATCACCCTTCGGGCGGCTGCGCAGGAGGCGGGGAGGCTTGAGATTGCGGGCGTCGTGGACGGGTTGATCGCTGAGATGAAGCTGGATTTCCTTTATGACGGGGAAAAGGAGCTTCTTCGCATCGGCTGGGACCCGGCTGAAGACAGGCCTGCCGGCGGCTGGTACGACCTGCTGGAAAGCGAAGCCCGCATTTCCAGCTACCTGGCCGTCGCTCGCGGCGAGGCCCCGGGAAAGCATTGGCGGCGGCTGGGCCGTACTCTGGCGGACTCTGCAGGCATGAGCGGCCTGGCATCCTGGACGGGCACTATGTTTGAATACCTGATGCCTGCGCTGTTTATGCCCAGCCCGGAAGGCTCCCTCCTGGCGGAAAGCCAGGAGTTCTGTCTGCACGTCCAGCGACGTTGCGCGCCCGGCGGCGTATGGGGCATGTCAGAATGCGCCTTCAATGCCAGGGATGCGGCGGAGAACTACGCCTACAAGGCTCACGGCGCCCAGGGACTGGCGCTGAAACGCGGAATGGACCGGGAGACGGTGATCGCGCCGTATGCAGCGTTTCTGGCGCTGGAGGAGAACCGCCGCGCAGCCGTGGCTGACCTGCAGCGCCTCCGCGCGCTGGGGGCGGAGGGAGAATACGGCTTTTACGAGGCTCTGGATTTCACAAAAGAACGACGGGGAGGCGGCAAGTACGGCGTCGTGCGCTGCTTCATGTCGCACCATCTGGGCATGAGCCTGCTTGCCATCGACAACTGCCTTTCGGACAGCGTGATGCAGGAGCGCTTTTTCGCTTCACCGGAGATCCTCGCCTGCAGGGAGCTGCTGGAGGAAAAAACCCCTGTCGGCGCAAGGATCCGACCGGTGCGGGACTATCGGGCGGACACGAAGCCGGAGCGGGAAAGCGCGGCAGGATTCATCATGACACGTAATTCCTTCGATCCGCTCCGCCCTGCATTCTTTCCGCTGGCAGGAGGTCCCTGGCGTCTTCTGCACAGCGAGCTGGGAGACGGGGCAACCAGCTGTCTGCTGCCCGATGAAAAGGGTATCGGTCGGGAGATCGCACTCTACGGCGGCGTTTGCTTTTTCGCTGCCGAGGAACAGGATACGATCTGTCTTCAGCCGCTGCCGGAGCTGCGGCAGGATGGAGCATGGCAGAGCAGCTGGGACGGGAGCCGCGTGCGGCAGTACTGCAGGAAAGAGGGACTGAGCTTCTGCATTACCACCTTCGTCCCAGAAACGGGCGGCGAGATCCGCAGCGTCACTCTAAAGAATGAAGGCAGGGACCACCGCAATGTGACTCTGGGTTGTTTTCTGAGGCCAATGCTCTGCCCCCGTCGGGATTTTGAGGCTCATCCGGCTTTCCAACGGCTTTGCCTGGAAAGCCGGAAAGCGAACGGCGTCCTGATTGTTTCGCGCAGGCCGGGCGCTTCTTTACCTGCCTGCAGCCTGGCTGTCGCCTGCAGCGAGGGCTTTGAAGCGGAGACGGACGAGCAGCGCGTCCTGGGGCGGGGAGGACTTCGCGCCATGCCGGCAGCCCTGCGGCGCAGCGGCAGCGACATTCGGGCAGCATCGGAGCCCTGTGCGCTGCTGCGTGTCCGCCTGCGCCTTCGCCCCGGCGAAGAGAGAAAGATCGTCTTTGCCATGGCTTTGAACGCAGATGCAGGGACAGCCGCTGCTGAGTCGAGCCGGCTGTTGAAGCGCGGTTCCGAGGAAAACCGGCGTTTCCGCGCGGCGCTCCCCCTGTTGAAAGGACGGATGGAGCCGGAGGAAGCGGCGCTGCTGATCACCCCCCTGTATGCGGAAACGCCCGATAAGCGACGCAGGAAGGATGCGGACAAATCCGCTCTTTGGCGGTGGGGAATTTCAGGAGATTTGCCTGCGGCGGTCTGTCGTGAACAGGATGGGGAAAGAATGCTGGCCGCATGGGCTTTTCTGCGCGCTTTGGGCGTCGTCTTCGATCTGGCGATCAGAACCGATGACGAAGGAGTCTACGGGCGTCCCCGGACGACGGAGCTGCGGTCTGTGGCCGCCGGAATGGGCGTAGGTGCGTGGGAGGATCGTCAGGGAGGCTTTCGTTTCATCGGCGGCAGCGAGGAGGAATTCCGCACCCTGTCCGCAGCGGCGGATCTGACAGGTCTGCAAACGACGACAAGAACGACGGACAGGCTTCCGGAGGGAGAAGCGCTGCTGCCCGCAGGTGCACCGAATCGTGTTTCCAGAGCAGGCAGATTTACGGAGGAGGGGTTCCTTTGCTATACGGAAAAGGGAATCGGAGGACGCGCCTGGAGTCTGATGCTGACCAACGGACGCCTGGGCTGGCTGGCCGTCGACAGCCTCAGCGGCAATCTCTGGCTGGATAACGCACGGGAAAAGCGTCTGACGCCGTGGCTGAACGATCCACTGGCTATTCGCGGACCGGAGGAGATAGATCTCCTTCGCGACGGACGAAGCATTTCCCTTGCGGCGGACGCGGACGAGACGCCTACGGAGATCCTGTACGGCTTCGGCTGGATCCGCTGGTGCCGCCGGATCGACGGGCTGGAAACCCGACTGATCGGATTTGTCCCTCCCCGGGAGGATCGACGTATCCTGCTGCTGGAGCTGCGTAATCCTCGTTCGTCGGATCGCATCCGTTTCCGGATCCGTCCGGCAGAAGCGAACGTACTGACCGTAGCCGCCGGAGAACGGAGCCCTCTGCCGCAGCCGGCAGAGGGCGAGGACGGCAGCATCACCCTGGAAACGGAAGCTGTGGAAAGTCTGGCCGTCGCCGTTGGACCGGGCCGCGGAAAAGAGATCACCGTCCGGGAGGCGGAAGCGCTGCTGAAAGAAACGAAAGCATATTGGCGCGAGATCACCGACGTCTTCCGTGTTGAGACCCCAAGTCCGGGCCTCAACGCATATCTGAACGGCTGGGCGGTCTACCAGACATTGGCCTGCCGTCTGATGGGACGGAGCTCCCTCTATCAGAGCGGCGGGGCCTATGGCTTCCGGGATCAGCTGCAGGATATCTGTGCGCTGATCGACGGTTTTCCGGAATTGGCGGAAAAACACATTCTGCGCGCCGCCGCCCATCAATATGCGGAAGGCGACGTGATGCACTGGTGGCACCCGGGATCGGAAACGGAAAGGGGCGTACGCACCCGATGCTCTGACGATCTGCTTTGGCTGCCTTACGCCTGCACGCTTTATGCGGAAAAGACGGGGCATCAATCCTTCTGGGATGAGGAAGCGCCCTGGCTCCGTTCCGAGCCGCTGAGGCCGGAGGAGCACGACCGATATGAAGCGCCGGCAGCCGAGGGCAAAGGGAGCCTCCGGGAGCATTGCTTCCGCGCTGTACGGCAGGCGCTGAGCCGGGGTACCGGACCTCACGGACTGATGCTTATGGGCACCGGGGACTGGAACGACGGCTTCGATCGTGTGGAAGGCGAAAGCGTCTGGCTTACCTGGTTCGCCGCGCTGGTGCTGGAGCGTTTCGGAGCCGCCGCAGGGGACGCTGCGCTGCGCCAGCAGGCCCGCAGTTTGGGAAAAGCGGCGGATGCAGCCTGGGGAGACGGCCACTATCTGAGAGGATACTATGCCGACGGGCGGCCTCTGGGAGCGGAGGGAGACGGAGAATGCGCGCTCGATTCCCTTGCTCAGAGCTTTGCGGTGCTCAGCGGCTTCGGCGATAAAGCGCGGAGCAGGGCGGCGGTGGTCAAGGCGTCGGAGCGTCTGCTGGACCGGGATAAACGGCTTGTGAAGCTATTTGCACCGCCTTTTGACGGTGCTTCGGATCCCGGCTATATCCGAAGCTATCTGCCTGGGGTACGGGAAAACGGCGGTCAGTACACCCACGGGGGCATCTGGCTGGCTGCCGCATGCCTGCGCTGCGGGGAGCGGGAGTTGGGCTGGAAGCTGCTGGAGACCATGCTGCCCTCCGGACGGTCGGACGAGATCTATCAACTGGAGCCCTTCGTTCTGGCTGCCGACGTGTACGCAAATGCAGATATGCCGGGCCGGGGCGGATGGAGCTGGTATACCGGGGCTGCCGGCTGGTTCCTTCGCACGAGCACGGAAGAGCTCCTTGGGATCAGGACCGCGGCAGGAGAACTCAGCGTACAGCCCAACCTGCCGACGGAATGGAACGGATATCGGCTGGACTGCCGTGCGGGAGGCTCTCGCTGGAGCGTGACGGTAAGGCGCGGAGGCGATGGGTGGGAGACGGAAGTCAGGAAAACGGAAAAGCTCTGAATTGCCTATTGTTTCCTCCTGGCAGAGTATGATATAATCCAGTATTATTTGGCGACCGAGGGGGGAGTGACATGGAGGAGCTGTCACGGGAGCTGTTTCCCGGCGTCCGGCTTACGATGATCCGAACGGAACGCTTTCACGGCGGGTTTTTCGGCGTTCATCTTCTGCGGCCGCTGCGGGCCGGGGATGCGTCCCGAAATGCGCTGCTGATGCATGTCCTCCGCCGCGGAACGCGGACCCTGCCCGATCAGGCGAGGATCGCCGACGTGCTGGACAGCCTTTACGGCTCGTCCCTGGAGCCGAGCCTTCACCAGATGGGGGAGATCCTGTCCATCGGCCTGCAGGCGTCTTTTCCTGACGACCGCTTCCTGCCGGGAGCGGAGGACTGTCTGGGAAAGGTCATCGCCCTGGGAGGCGAGATGCTGCTGGATCCCGCTACGCGTGGCGGTTTGCTGCGGGAGGACTACGTGCTTTCCGAGGGCAGAAACCTCCATGACCGTGTGGAGGCGGCGGTGAACGATAAACGAGGCTACGCAGTCAAGCGCACAAAACAGCTGATGTTTGCAGGGGAGCCTTACGGAGTATATCCCCTGGGCGAAGCGGAGGAGGCTCTGCGCATTCGTTATCGAAGCCTGACCCAGTTTTATAAAGACACGCTCCGGTCCTCTCCGCTGGAGCTGTTCTACTGCGGCAGCGCCGAGGCCGGACGGGTTGAGGATGCCGTGCGCCGCGCTTTCATGACGCTGCCCGGCGGCGGGCGGCGCACTATGCCGGAATCCGTTCCTGTATCCGGTCGTGATGAGATGCAATATGAGACGGAGCATATGGACGTCGAGCAGGGGAACCTGGTCATCGGCTTCCGATATCGGAGGAGCGGCCGGGCGGATTATCCGGCTCTGGCCGTATTCAACGAGCTTTACGGAGGCGGCGCCGCTTCCCGTCTTTTCCTCAATGTCAGGGAAAAGCGTTCCCTGTGTTATATGGCTGACAGCAGCATCGACCGTTATAAGGAGACCATGTTCGTCACGGCGGGCATCGACTTTGACCGCCGTGAGGAAACGGAGGAGGCCGTGCTTTCCGAACTCCGGGAACTGGCAGAGGGCAGGATCGGACGAGAAGAGCTGGAAAACGCCCGCAGGAGTGTATCTGCCGCTTATCTTCAGGCCATGGACGCCCCGGCGGCACTCTGCTTTTTCCGCCTGGGTCAGGATCTGCTGGGCGCCGGCGGGGACCTGAGACAGTATGCCGCGCTGGCCTCTGAGGTGACGGCGGACGATATTGCGAGAATCGCCGGCGATATGGTGCCTGAGCTCTCCTATTTTCTGAGGGGGGAGGCGGAGACGTGAACCTTTCGGAATTCCCCCGCTGCGGGATGCGGCTTTATGAAGGCACGACCTCTGCCGGACTGCAGGTCTTCGTGTTTCCCATGCCGGGATATCAGACGAAATATGCTTTTTTTGCATCCAAATTCGGCGGCTGTGACCGAAGGATCCGTCTGAAGAACAGACGGACGGAGCTGCCCGCCGGTGTCGCCCACTTTCTCGAACACAAAACCTTCGATATGCCGGATCACAACGTATTGGAGCGCTTCGCTGCGTGGGGCGCATCCCCCAACGCCTATACGGATTCCGGACTGACCGGCTATTACTTCAGCGGAACAGAGCATTTCACGGAATGCCTGGAGGAACTGCTGCGCTGCGTGATCACACCCTGCTTCTCGCCGGAGAGCGTGGACCGGGAACGGGGCATCATCATTCAGGAGATACTCACGGCGGAGGACGATCCCGCCGACCGTGCGGAGCGGAACCTGCTCAGGGCACTGTTCCGCGAGCACCCTATACGCGACGATATCCTGGGAACGGCGGAGTCTGTGGCGGAGATCACGGCAGACACGCTGACAGAATGCCACAGGTCGTTCTACACTCCCCGCAATATGGTCCTTTGCTGCGCGGGAGACGTGGACCCGGAGAAGATAATGGCTCTTGCGGAGAAGCTGGTTACTGTCGGAGAAGAAGCGCCGGACCGGGATTACGGTACCGAGGAAGGCCTGACGCCGGCCTCCGTGCGCGCGGAGGAAAAGATGGCGGTATCCATGCCCGTATTCGAGTTGGGAGCCAGGCTGCCGAGGCAGAAAAACGGGGAAGCATGGGCACGGGAGATGATCCTGGCCGAGCTGGGCTGCGATCTGCTCCTGGGGGGAGGATCGCCGCTGTATTCGGATATGTACGACAGGGGGATCATCAATCAGAGCTTCAGCGCCGGCGCCTTTGATTTTCCCAAAGGGGGCGTCTGTTATGTCTCCGGGCTCTGCCCGGATCCAATGGCGGTCCTGGGCAGACTTACCGACGCGGCGGAAGACTTTCGCATGGATTCTGCGGCCAGAGCCAGACTGGAGCGCCTGAAGCGTGCCAGACTTGGCAGCTTCCTCTTTTCCCTGGATTTCCCGACCGAGCTGCCGGATCTGCAGGCGGAGAGCTTTTTCGGCGGGTGGAGTCGCATGGATTACCCGAGACTGGTGGATAGCGTGACTCCCGCGGACGTAGAGGCATTTCTGAAGGATGTGTTTCGGCCTGATCGGCTGGCGCTCTCCGTGATTTCCCCGCTTTGATCAGAAGATGATTTGTTCGCCCCGAATGGAAAGGAGGGCATAAATGGAGATACCCGGAATAACATTTCCGCTGCTCGGCGATTTCACCCTGGATTTCCTTCCGTATTTCACCATCTTCGGCTGGAAGGTGTACTGGTACGGCGTTATCATCGCCGTCGGATTCCTGCTGGCGGTGATCTACAGCGTCAAGCACGCAAAAGAGTTCGGCCTGACGGAGGACGACGTGATCGACACGCTGATTTGGGCGGTGCCTCTGGGCATCATCGGCGCACGGCTCTATTACGTCATCTTTTATCGGGACGCCAACGGCCTGAATCCCTATTTTGACGGATTCAACGACCTGCGGGATATCATCACCATATGGGAAGGCGGCCTGGCCATTTACGGCGGCGTCATCGGCGGTGTCATCGGCCTCGTCATTGCCACCCGGATCAAGAAAATCAGCGGCCGGGCCATGCTGGACGTGATCTCCTTCGGCCTTTTGATCGGGCAGGCCATCGGACGGTGGGGGAATTTTACCAACCGGGAGTGTTACGGCGCCGAGACCACGGTGCCCTGGCGCATGGGTTTGGCGTATTCCTACAAGACCTTCTATTATCATCCGACTTTCCTGTATGAGAGCCTTTGGAACGTACTGGGCTTCCTTCTGCTCCACTTCCTGGTGAAGAAAAAGCGGAAGTTCGACGGACAGCTGTTCCTGTTTTACCTGGCCTGGTACGGGCTGGGCCGGCTGTTCATCGAGGGCCTTCGGACCGACAGCCTTTACGTAGGCGCCTCCAATCTTCGGGTCAGCCAGCTGCTGGCGGGATTGACCTGCTTCTTCGCCCTGTGCCTGATGTTCTATGTGCTGATTTTCCGTCGGCCGGAGGCGGACGAGCTCTGGCTGAACAGGAACGGAAAAACGGCACCCGCCGCTGCGGGGGACGGTCCGGCCCCGGAATCTCCGGAGACGGCTGAACTGATGTCGGAGGAGCGATTCGATGAGGAGCTCAGCGACGCGTTCCGAATCCTGGCGGGAGGTACTGCCGCGGATGCGGAGGAAGCGATCGAGGAGGCGGTGGAAGATGCCGCCGCCGGCGATGCGGTTTCCGCACTGACGGAAGCGGCGGAGAAGACCGCGGAAGCCTTGGCCGAAGCGGAGGAAGCAGCGGCAGCAGCGGAGATCGTTGCTGCCGGACCGGAAAGCGGGGAAGGGGCGGAGACGGCGGAGCCTGCCGCGGGAGATGAAGCCGCGGAACCGGAAGCACCCGACGGATCGTCGGATGAAAAAGTTCAGGAGAAGACCATGGGACCGGAGGAAAAAGATCAGCCCTCCGGCGACATCTGAATTTTTAGAATTGGGAAGTTATGAAAATGGAAAGGATTTATATCAGCGATCTGTACAGGAAGCCCGATGAATACGCGGGAAAAGAGATCACCGTAGGCGGCTGGGCCCGCACCATACGGGACATGAAGAGCTTCGGTTTTCTTGAACTGAACGACGGAAGCTGCTTCAAGGGTTTGCAGGTGGTGTTCGAAGACGGCGTGGTGGAGGACTACAAGAGCGTCACCAGGCAGAACGTTGGCGCCTCCTTCGTGGTGAGGGGCACTTTCAAACTGACGCCCGATGCCAAGCAGCCCTTTGAGCTGAAGGCGGCCTCTATTCAGCTGGAAGGCGCCAGCGCTCCGGAGTATCCGCTCCAAAAGAAGCGGCACAGCGTGGAATACCTGCGAACGGTGGCACACCTTCGGCCCCGGACGAACCTCTTCTCCGCCGTATTCCGCATCCGGAGCGTGGCGGCCTTTGCCATCCACAGCTTCTTCCAGAGCCGTGGCTTCGTCTATGTGAACACGCCCCTCATCACCGGCAGCGACTGCGAAGGCGCCGGCGCGATGTTCCGCGTCACCACTCTGGATCCCAAGGATCCTCCGCTGACGGAGGACGGAGAAGTGGACTGGAGCCAGGATTTCTTCGGAAAGCTGACGAGCCTGACGGTGTCCGGACAGCTCAACGGAGAAACCTTTGCCATGGCTTTCGGCAACATCTACACCTTCGGTCCCACCTTCCGCGCGGAGAACTCCAACACCACACGGCATGCCGCCGAGTTCTGGATGATCGAACCGGAAATCGCCTTTGCCGACCTGGCGGACGATATGGACCTGGCGGAGGCCATGCTGAAGCACGTGATCCGTACTGTGCTGGATACCTGCACCCAGGAGATCGAATTCCTGACGAATTTCGTGGATAAGGGACTGAAGGAGCGGCTGGAGCTGGTGGCTTCCTCTGATTTCGCCCGGGTCAGCTATACCGAGGCGGTGGAGATACTTAAGTGCTCCGGTGCGGAGTTCAAGTACCCGGTTGACTGGGGCTGTGACCTGCAGACGGAGCATGAGCGCTATCTGACGGAGAAGGAATTCGGCAAGCCCGTCTTTGTCACGGACTACCCCAAGGAGATCAAATCCTTCTACATGCGGCTCAACGACGACGGAAAGACTGTGGCGGCTGCGGACTGCCTGGTTCCCGGCATCGGCGAGATCATCGGCGGCAGCCAGCGTGAGGAGCGGCTGGACGTGCTGGAGACCAGGATGGACGAGCTTGGCATGGACAAGAGCGGCTATGACTGGTATCTTGACCTGCGCCGCTTCGGCGGAACACGCCATGCGGGCTTCGGCCTTGGCTTCGAGCGCCTGATCATGTACTTGACGGGCGTCGGCAACATCCGGGATGTGATTCCCTTCCCGCGTACGACCGGCAGCGCCGACTTCTGATTCTTGAAACGGCGCGGACGTTCCTGATCGGAGCGTCCGCGCGTTTTTTCGGAGGGACCATGAGCTTTCCCACTTTGGAGTTTGTCGGCTTTTTCCTGCTGACGGCGCTGGGCTGGCATCTCTTCCCTGTAAAACTGAAAAAGCCCTGGCTCCTTCTGGCCTGCCTGGCCTTTTATGCTCTGACAGGCGGGTTATGGGTACTGCTCCTGGCGGGGGAGACCCTGATCGCCTGGCTGCTGGCAATGGCCTCAGAGCGGAATTTCCTGGGCCGCAGCAAGCTGTGGACGGCCTTGGGCGTGTGTATTTCGCTTGGTTTGCTGGTGCTTCTGAAATACACCCGCTTTTTCCTTCGAGACGTGCTGGGCCTGGGCGCGCCGTTCCTTTCCGCCTGGGTGCTTCCCGTTGGGATCTCCTTTTTCAGCTTTACCGTCACGGGTTATCTGCTGGACGTTCAGAAACACAAATACCCGGCCGAGCGGAACCTGGTGAACTTCGCTCTGTTCGTATCCTTTTTCCCGACCCTGCTGGCGGGGCCCATCGAACGGGGAAACACGCTGCTTCCTCAGATCAGGGAGCTGCCGCATTCCAACGGAGACAGCCGCCGCCAGGGGCTCCTTCGCTTTTGCTGGGGCCTTGCCAAAAAGCTGATCGCGGCGGATACGATCGGGCTCTATGTGGACGCCGCATACGCGGATCCTTCCGCGGTCTCCGGCGGCGCCCTGCTGATTGCCGTGCTGATCTATTCCTTCCAGCTCTATCTGGACTTTTCCGCCTATATGGATATGGCGGTTGGCTGTGCCGGGATCCTGGGCTTCCGTTTGACGGAGAATTTTCGGGCGCCTTATCTGTCTCAGAGCGTGAAGGAATTCTGGCGAAAGTGGCATATCTCCCTGACTTCCTGGTTTCGGGATTATCTCTATTTCCCGCTGGGCGGGAGCCGGCGGGGGAGAGGGCGGACGATCCTCAATGTGTTGATCGTCTATGTCGTCAGCGGGCTGTGGCACGGCGCGGCAATGACCTTTGTCTTATGGGGCCTTTTGAACGGGCTGTACCAGGTGGTCGGCATGCTGACCCTGCCGGCCAGGAAGAAGCTCTGGAACCGACTGGGGCTGCGGGAGGAGGGCGGACCGCTGCCCGTGATCCGATGCTGCCTGACCTTCCTGTTCATATCCGCCGCGCGGATCCTTTTCCGGTCCGAGTCGCTGCTGCATGCGGCACGTGTGGCGAAGCATATCCTGCTGATCCTGCGGGAAGGGTTCGGCCTGTCCTCAGCCCTTTCCCTGCTTCCTACACGGCAGATGATTCTGATCCCCCTGAGCCTGCTGCCCTTCCTCTGGGAGGATATCCGCTTTGCGCAGGGGAAAACCAGGCTGCCGGAGCTTCACAATCCGTTCCTTTACTGGGGTGCTGTGCTGCTGTTGCTGCTGGCCGTGTCGGTCTTCGGTATCTACGGCCTGGGCTTTGATGCCCGGGAATTCGTCTATTTTCAGTTTTAGGGTGCGATGATGAGAGAGAGAAAAAAAGCGGACCCGTGGCTGCGTTTGACGGCGTTCCTTCTGGCCCTTGTCCTACTGCTGGTCCTCACCTGGTTCCTGGGATGGCTCCTTATGCCGCAGCGCAAGTCCTACGGCAGCATGTGGGAGCAGTACCGGCAGGAGCCGAGGGACAGTGTGGACGTGCTTTTCTTCGGAAGCTCCGTGGTGTACTGCGACGTCGCGCCGGCCTGGATCTGGGAGGAGAGCGGACTCAGCAGCTGGGTGATGGCCGGGCCGGAGCAGACGCTGAGCCTGACATATTATTATCTGCGGGAAGCGCTGAAAACACAAACGCCGGAGATGGTGGTTGTGGAGGTCACTGGCCTGCTTTTCGACAAGTATCAGAATTATTCCCGCGCCAACATCAGCACGATGCCGTTTTCATTGAATCGGCTGGCTGCCGTGTTCCGGGCTGCGGAAGCCTCTGAGTGGAAGGGGCTGCTGTTTCCTCTGTACAATTACCATGCCCGCTGGACGGATGTGGAGCGTCCGGAAATGGAGGAGCACCTGCGTCCATCCCGTGATCTGATGGCCGGATACACCCCGCTGGGCAGAGTATTGCCCCAGAATCCGCGGATCAACAACGGGCGGGTACTGAATGACGAGACTTACGCAGAAAACCTGCGCTGGTTGGCAAGGATCCGGGATCTCTGCCGCGACAGGGACATTCGGCTGCTGATCTATCTGGCGCCTGCTGCGGCGCGGACCCCGCTGCAGCTGACGGAGCGGATCGACACCGACGCAGAAGCCCTGGGGATCGAGATGCTGGATCTGAGCGATCTGTCGGAGGAACTGGAGGTCGACTACGAGCAGGACTGGTATGATCCGCTGCACTTCAACATCCGCGGAGCGGAGAAATTCAGTCGATGGTGGGGAATCTGGCTCGCATCGGAACTGGCGCCGGTGCCGGTGTACGAAGAGAAGCTCTGGGAGCAGCGCCTGGAAGCCGTCCTTCACAAAAGGGATCAGCTGCTGGCAGGATAAGCAAGACCGCAGGCATTTCATCTGCCTGCGGTCTTATTTGTTCGTCTTATTATTCCAGCACGACGGAAGCCTGATAGGCGAGGTTCCGCTTGAATCTGGGGGCAGGATAGAGACGCTGTATCTTCGCATCGAAGCCTGCTTCCTTTGCACCGACTTCCAGATGCGCCATGGCCACGCCGGCGTCCACGCATTGCTCGAACTCCGTCACGGGATTGGCGAACAGCTTCTGCCGACGATATATGTGGATACGCTTCCGGTCATCACTGACGAATACGCAGGGCTGCCGGTTGAAGGAGGAAGGAGCAAGGCGTCCGAGCTCAAGGATGGGACGGTAAGCTTCCTCCCGGTTGTAGACCAGCTTGTCATAAGGAAGACGGTCAAACTCCGAAGCGCTTTCACGGAACGGCTCGTCAGAGTATCCGAGGGCAACTGCGCTTACGAAGGGAAGGCTTTCAAGAAAGTCGCTCTCTCTCGAAATGCTGACGCTGCCCTGCCAGCAGGTGGCCACGTTCCGCGCTGTCAGCCACAGAACCGCCATTTCACCCAGATAACCGCAGTTTTGCAGGCTGAAGCGTTTCCGCTCGGCCCGAAGAAGAAGATAGCATGGAGCCTTGATACCCGGCTCGGTAGCGCAGATCTTCACCATATCGAGATAGGGAAGCGTGTCGAAATTCCAGTCGATGTCCGGCTCCGGGGGCGTCAGATCGGAGAGATAATCCACCAGCTCCTCCATCAGCGCCTCGTCCAGAGGATCCTGCCGAAAGCTGCGGAAGCTTTTTCGCCGCAGGATCTGTGCAGCAAGCTTCTCACTCATGGCGGCAGTGATGCTCCGAAGCATCGTTGGGAGCCTTCGCTTCAGCTTCCGCGGCGCGGCCGGGTGCCTCCGCTCCGGCTTCAGGCTCCTCCGACAGGTCGAAGCGCCGCGCCGTGCCCGTCAGGGAAGAGACGATCCCCTTCAGTTTCTCGCTGAGACGCTCCAGCTCTCCGGAGATCTGCCCCGCACCTGCTTCCGTATCCTTTGCGGCGCTCTGAAGGGATTCCCGGAATTTGCGTGAATTCTCCGCCCGGCGGAGTCCAAGCTCGGTTTCCTTGCGGCGGGCTTTTTCCACCAGGGCTTCCGCCTCCCGCTCTGCCTTCGCCAGCAGCTCCCTGGCCTGCTGCTCGGTGCGGTTCAGCAGGTCGCCGGCCTCCGTCTTTGCGGTCTGCTCGATATCAGCCGCCCGGCGGGACGCGTTCAGCTCCAGCGTGGCGATCCGTTCCTTCATGCCGTCGTATTCCTCCGCCTTCCGGGCTGCCTCCGCCTCCCGTGTCCGGCACTGTGCCAGCTCATCCTTCACGGCCGCCAACTCGGCGCGAAGAGCCTCCGCCACGGCCGGGTCCACGGCAGGTACGGCGGCCGCCGCTTCCTTTTCCGCCTCGAGCTCCGCCACGGAATCGCGGAGCAGACGGCATTCCTCCTCCCGGGCCTTCAGCTGTTCCTGGAGCCGGGCGATCTCTTGCGCGTCCTCTTCATTGCGGGCGGAAGACTCCTTATGGAGGGCTTCCAGCTCAGAAACCAGAGCCTGCTGCTCCGTGCGGATACGCTCCAACTCCGCCTTCTCTTTTTTCAACGACTCATAACGCTGGGAAGCGGATTCCAGATAATCCATTACGTCCTGACGATTGAATCCGTTGATCGCACTGCGGAAAGTGCCCGTGTTTCCCATAGATATCTGACTCCTTTCGCTGCCGTGCAGCGCTATTTCAAAGCAGGCTCTCTTTGAGCGTCTGTCCGTAGGTTTCCGCGACCCGCCGCAATCCCTCGTCCGGAATGACCTGACGCAGCCGGCCCTGGCCGGCGGACAGGGCCAGCACCCGGATCTGAGCCGCCTTCTCGATGGTATGCATCAGCCCGAAGGCGGAATCGAAATCCGGCCCTGAGGTGAAGAGACCGTGATGCGCCCAAACCACTGCGTCGTACTGGGCCATGGCCTTCCGCGTGGCCTCTGCGATCTCCGGTCCGCCGGGGATCATCCATTCCACCACGCCGACCCCGTTGGGGAAAACGATAGGGCATTCGGTTTCGCTCTGCCACAGTGCTTTGGAAAAAGCGGAGGCTGTCAGGGGAAGAACGAAGGTGAGGGCCACGATATTAGCCGGATGGGCATGATACATGACCCGGGTCCTGCCTTCCGTAGCGGCGGCGCGGACCACATGACAGAGGTAATGACTGTCGAATTCGCTGGTGGGCTTTGCCCCGCCTGGGAGACCCCAGACGATACGGTAGGCATCGCCCTTGGCGCTGATTTCCAGGATGCCCAGATTCCCCTCCGGATCCTCCGCAACATTGCGCATATACTTTCCGCTGCCGGTTACGAGGAAATGGCTGCCGCCCAGACTCTCGTCCGCCACACCCATGGGGACCCAGGGCCGCTCATAACGGAAAGCGCTCCGGCAGTCGTCCACGTCCGCATCCGTCATCCGATAGCTGAGATTCCCGCCATTGCGTTCATGCCAGCCCTGAAGCCAGCCGTCGCTGCACATGCGGGCAAAGCCCCGGATGGCCACAGTGTTCCGGATATCCATCAGCGTACGCCCACCGGCAAGGTGTCCTGCGCGTCGTCGGACAGAAGAAAGCTCTGGTTGGGGGAATAGATGTAGCCCTGTCCGCCCCCCACGAAGAGCCGAAGGCCGGTAACGTAGGAGGAGAGCTCAGATGCGAAGAACAGGGCCACGTTGGCGATGTCCTGTGCAGTACCTGCCCGCTGCAGGGGCACTTCCTTCCTGGCGATCTGGGCGGTGAAAGCCAATTGCTCCTGCTTGTCGGGGATCAGCTCGTCCCAGAAGCCGGTGAGGATGCAGCCCGGCTTGATGCAGTTGACGCGAACGCCGTAAGCCGCGCCGTCCAGCGCCATGTTCACCGCCAGAGCCTCGCATGCGCCCTTTGCCATATGGTACTCATAGGCAGGGGTGGTGGGATTGAATGCGCCGTTGGAGGAGCAGACGATGATGCTGCCGCCGCGCTGCTCCTTCATACCGGGCAGGACCGCCATGCAGCAGTCATACATGCCCTTCATATTCACATCCATGGTCTTCTGCCAATGCTCGTCGTGAGGCAGATTGTCATTGTCAAAGCTCTTGCCGGCAAAGGCGGCCAGAATGTCCACACGGCCGAATTCGGCGATGATCTTGTTATAATGGTCCTTGATATTCGCGGGATCGGAGACGTCCAGCGGGCCGTAATAACGGGCGGTGCCGCCGGCTTCCTCGATCCTCCGGCAGGTCTCCATGGCGGGCTCCCGACGGTGGCCGCCGCCTACGATGACGATGGCGCCTTCCCGCCCGAAGGTAAGGGCGGTGGCTTCACCCATGCCGCTGGATGCGCCCGTGACCCAGGCAACTTTGCCTTTCAGCATATCTTTCATGGTTACACCCCTTATATATGGTCTAAGACAATCCGATTATAGCAAAAAGGGCCGGAATTGCAAGACCCGCGTGATCTTCCGTCGGATTCCAGGTGACCGGAGAGGAGGAAACGGTGATTGACCTGATTTGGAAAGTGGGATATAATATCAAGAAATACTGTGCGCATCGAGCGGAAGTCTCCGCGGAAAGGTGATGGGTTCAGCATATGAAGAACAGATTTGAGCCGGATAAGAGCAGCATCTGCAGCTTCAGTCTGATGGGACCGGAAAGCGGCGGACCCTGCATGGTGGATTCCACCGACGGTCGGATCACCCGGATCAGGCCATATTTCTACGATACCGAGTATACGGAGAAGAATTGCAATCCCTGGAAGATGGAAGCAAGGGGCAGCAGCTTCTCTGCCCCGGACCGGGTGACGATCACGCCGTTTGGCCTGGGTTATCGGACCCGTGTGTATTCCCGCAATCGGGTACGCTGGCCGCTGAAGCGCGTGGACTGGGATCCGAAGGGAGATCGCAATCCGCAGAACAGAGGCGTCAGCCGCTATGTGCGCATATCCTGGGATGAAGCAGCCCAGATCGCGGCGGACGAGCTGCGACGCATCAAGGATACCTATGGCTGCGAGGCTGTGCTCTGCCAGGCAGATATGCACGGAGAGGGGAAGAATACCGCGCCAAGTCACGGCTGTCCCAACCGGCTCCTGAGCCTTATGGGGGGCTACACCCTGCAGATGCGCAATATGGACTCCTGGGAAGGCTGGTTCTGGGGAGCAAAGTACGTTTGGGGCTGCGAACCCGTGGGCGAGATGGCTCCCCAGACGAATCTATATCCCGACATCGCCAAAAACTCGGACATGTTGTTCTTCTGGGGCTGCGATCCTGAGACCACGCCCCGGGGCTTCGGGATGAACCTGCCCAGCCGGCTGTGCTCCTGGTTCAGCAAGATCGGCATCCGGAGCGTCTACGTATGTCCGGATCTGAACTACGGCGCGGCTATCCATGCGGACAAATGGATCCCCATCCTGCCCAATACGGATCCGGCGCTGCAGCTGGCCATCGCCTATCTCTGGATCACGGAGGGGACCTACGACAAGGAGTATATCGCCACACACGCCTATGGCTTCGATAAATTCGAGGATTATGTTTTGGGACGGGAAGACGGCGTGCCCAAGACCCCGGAATGGGCCAGTGAAAAATGCGGTACCCCTGAATGGACCATCAAAGCGCTTGCCCACACCTGGGCCAGGAATACGGCCAGCATCATCCATGGCAACGGCGGTCCCTATATCCGCGGACCCTATGCCTCCGAGCCTGCACGCCTGGAGGTCATGCTGCTGGGCATGCAGGGGCTGGGACGACCGGGCGTTCACCAGGCAAAGATGATCGAGTGGAACCTTTGGAACCGGGAATACCCCGTGCCTTATCAGGGCCAGTTCATGCCCCGGATCCCCGCCTGTGCCGATCCCCTGCGGCCTGTGGAAGGCGACGTGGATCCCATCATCAATATGGATCGCTTTGTTTTAACGGAGGAGCAGAAGAAGCGGGCGCCGGAGCTGGTGGAGCTGTATAAGCAGCTGCCGGCACCCAAACAGTTCATTCCGCGCTGCCTGGTGCACGACGCCATCCTCAACGGCCACGCGGAATGGCGAGGGCTTCAGTGCTTTTCCTCCAGCCAGCAGCCGGGACCGGGCAACCACCGCTATCCCACGCAGCAGTATCAGTTCGAACAGATGCAGTATCCCCGACCGGGCATGAGCCGGGTTCACATGATCTGGACGGACGCACCATGTCAGGTTACCTGCTGGAACGACGGGAACGCCAGTATCCGGGCTTATCGCCACGAGAGCATCGAGACCATTATCGCCCAGCACCCATGGCTGGAAAACGACTGCTATTTCGCAGACCTGATCTTTCCCGTGGCCACGAAGCACGAGGTACCTGACCTGGCCAATGATATGTCCTCCGGCGCGTTTACCAGCATCTATCTGGCGGAGCCCAGCTGCCCGCCGGTAGGGGAGAGCCTCAGCGACTTCGACGTATGTGCCAAAGTGGCTGAGAAGCTGGGACCGGAGTATTATGACGCTTACACTGGTAAGCTGACCCACGACGAGCGGGTCCGCTTCCTCTACAAGGCCTCCGGCTGCGAGGATTATATGACCTGGGATGAATTCAGCAAAAAGAAGATCTTCGTGATCCCCTGCCGGACGCAGGAGGAGCTGGACAAGCTGCCTGCCGGTCTGCTGGAGTTCTATCAGGACCCCGAAAATCACCCCCTAAGCACGCCCACGGGGAAGCTGGAGTTCTATTCCACGCAGATCGCCGAGCTGACCCCCGACGATCCGGAGAGGCCTGCCGTGCCCCATTGGATCGAAAGCGGGCCAAGTCATGACGAACGGCTCAGCAGCAGCCGGGCAAAGAAATATCCGCTGCTGTGCATGTCCAACCACGGACGCTGGCGCATGCATGCCCAGTGCGACGATATCCTGTGGACGAGGGAGATCGAGACCATGAAGGTAAAGGGGGAAGACGGCTACCTGTATGAGCCGGTCTGGCTCCATCCTTCGGAGGCGGAAAAGCGGGGCATCAGGCATGGAGATATCGTGAAGGTCTTCAACGAGCGCGGCGTCGTCCTCTGCGGCGCGTATGTGACGGAACGGCTCATGCCCGGCGTCTGCTATGTAGATCACGGCTCCCGTCTGGATCCCATTATTCCCGGATGGCTGGACCGTGGCGGCGCTATCAACACCATAACACCGACTGCGCCTACTTCCCGGAATGCTACCGGAATGGCGGTCAGCGGTTTTCTTGCCGAAGTGGAGAAGGTGACGGCAGAGGAATGGGCCGAGTGGAAGCGCGACTACCCGGAAGCCTTTGCCCGCAAGGTGGACGATGCCTGCGGCGTTTGCCTGGAGGGTTGGCTGGCGGCGCCGGATTCAAAGAGCTGACAGCCCGTGCAGCCACTTATTGAACGGCGCTTTCCGGGCGGAGCAGAGATCGGGAATGATTTGCATGGAAGACTCCGCAGCGGCGCCGAAGCAGAAGAGAGGAAGAAGGAGCAAAGAATGAGAATCAAAAAATGGCAAAGCGTTGTCCTGTGCAGCCTTGTGTTGCTGCTGATTGTAAGTCTGAGCGCGGGGCTCATAGGACTTTCCTATGCGGGAGCAGCCATCGTTCCCGTCCGGGATATCAGCCTCCGCGAGGATACTGCGCTGCGGCTGGAGGCGGACTTTTCCGCTTACGGCTCCGGTGTGGAGCTGGATCCGGAGGACCTGTATGATCTTGCCTGCCGACAGACGGTTTATCTTTACTGGATGTATATCGGACCCAACGGAAGCTGGTCCTCTGCCTATGGAACCGGCATCATCGTATCTCAGGACGGCTATATCCTGACCAACGCCCACTGCGTCGACGACGCGATCACGCTGGGCGCAGGCATCATGGTGGAGCTCTACGACGGACGGACCTTTACTGCCGCAGTTGCCGGATCTGACACGGAATCGGACGTTGCGCTGCTGAAGATCGAGACCTCCGGGCTGTCGGCGGCAGTGCTCAGCGGAGCCAAACTGAAAAACTGCCAGACTGTGTACGTCATGGGTCACCCGAATTCGGATCTGAAGTTTACAATGACCCGAGGGATCGTCAGCGGCCAGGACCGTGTGATCCGCTTCAACGATGATCTGACTTTGAAAATGTTCCAGGTGGACGCGACTGTGAACTCCGGCAACTCCGGCGGACCGGCCTACGACGTTTACGGTCGTGTGGTGGGCATGGTCACCGCCAAGTATGTCACCCTCAGCGGCGACGGAAACGGACTCGCAATACCGATCCAGGACGCAGTCGCCATCGCCGGAGAGCTCAAGGAATTCGGTTATGTCCGAGGCAAGCCGCTGATGGGTATCGTTGCCTCTACCGTTACCGCGGGCCTGATCCGGCCCACGTCGCCGGCCGGCGTGATGGTACATACCGCCGAACCCGGTCTCCCCGGCAATCAGGCAGGGCTCATCAAGGGGGATATCATCCTCAGTGTGGACGGCAAAGAGATCACGTCGCTGGAGGATCTCAATCGGGTCAAGAAGGAGTATCGGGCGGGCGATACCGTCAGGATCACCTTCTGGCGGGACGAAGAGATCCTGGAGACAGAGCTGACCTTCGGCGAGGTGACGCCAGAGCATCCGGTAGGACCCGTAGCTGTTGAGGAGGAGCCCGAAGCGGACGGAAACGGGGAAGGGAATAAAGAAGAGACGGCTCCCTGACGATCGATCATCGACAGGATTCGAGATATTAATACAAACGATACAGCCTCCCGCCGGATTTGGGCGGGAGGCTGTTATCCTATAAGGCGCTTGGTGTCCGGCCGAATGGCGATGACGTGCGCCGGAAAAAAAGCGGCGCAGACCGGAAGGCCTGCGCCGCAGATCATCTTTGAACTCAGAACCAGTTACACTTGGCGATCAGGCCGGCAAAGACGATGGAAACCATGCTCATCAGCTTGATGAGAATGTTGATGCTGGGGCCGGAGGTGTCCTTGAAGGGGTCGCCGATGGTGTCGCCCACAACAGCGGCCTTATGATTCTCGGAGCCCTTGCCGCCGAAGTGACCGGCTTCGATGTACTTCTTGGCATTGTCCCAGGCACCGCCGGAGTTGGACATGAACACGGCCATGATGAAGCCGGAGGCGGTGGCGCCGCA
>JAEEGL017367651.1_pt1 | contig 24580 bp, 18 predicted proteins | sample 9134231 | NCBI WGS metagenome assembly JAEEGL01 (sample SAMN16246548, study PRJNA631951) | gut metagenome | biome: gut microbiome; feature: rumen; material: fiber-attached | host: Bos | place: Iran: Karaj | collected 2018-10
CCTCAAGATGAGATATCCCTACCATAAGGTAATAAGACCCCTTAGAGAGTATGAGGTAGATAGGAATGAGGTGTAAGAGTAGTGATACTCTCAGCTGACATTTACTAATAGGTCGAAGGCTTATCCTGATAAGTTACCTGGATACAGGAAAGATGAAAGTTCGGTTTCGGTTTTGAAGGAACAGATATATAAACTGATCTTTAAACAGAGCTTTTATGCTCTGTTTTTTTAATGAAATCTTAAAGCCCGAAATAGTGAAATTTATTGACTTTTCGGCATAAATTGATAATATAAAAGTGTATGATATTTTATATCCTTAAGGGAGGAATAAACTAATATGAAAAAAATAATTTTAAAAGGATTTGCGGGAATCGTTGCGGCTCTTCTTGCTGCTCTTGTATATTTCCCTATCAGTGCTCAGGCAGCAGGAGAACCTCCTGTAAGCTTGACTGCAGGCTATTACTGTTCTGATGACGGAACTACTTTTGTTGTTTTCAAGAACAATGGTGCATGGGGTAATTCCATCAATACTCTTACCTGGAATATCTACGAAAAGGCAACAGACTGGGATACCGGTGCTACCCGTATCGATTATGCCGAGACCAGAGTAGGACTTCTTTTGCCTGCTTATATAAATACCGAGAACTTCACCCCCAATGGCAACACCACTGTTACTCTTGTAGCTGAGTGCCCTGCTATCAATTATTCATTTACCACTTCTTTTGTTATCAGCAACAAGAAGGAAGTAAATGCTCAGTTCTCACTTGTTCCTGCTCTCAGCGGTGTTCTTTACAACGGACAGCCCAACAGTACTCTTGATGTATATTCCGACATAGTAGGCGGTATGGCTGATGCTTCTTTTGCTGCATTTATGCCTGCAGGCTATATGATGGGTACAACCGGAACCGTTTCATTCAATTATACCAAGGATTATTTGAGCAAGACCGGTGCAATATGCATTAATATCCCCGATGGATACAGAGCATCCAATAGAACATATAAGCTTATGACTCTTGGTGAAGGCGGAGTTGTTAATGTTTGTGATGACTGTGACCTTAATCCCGGAACCATTACTACTTTTATTGATTTCAAGGGTTATGCGATCGCTCTTATCTATGCAGAGACCGGAGCTGCTCCCACTACAGCTGCTACCAATTCTGTTCTTCCTACAGGATCCACCAATACGACTGTAGCTTTCCAGACTGCACTTTCCAACTATCAGTTTGTTAAGGAAACTCACGGACCTCTTTGCATGGCTACATTTGATGCATTCAGACCTTTCGGTTATGTTGTAGTAGATACCTATTCTCTTTACACCGGTGGTTCAGCTAATATCTCTCCCAAGAACGGATATGTAACCATCAGCGTTCCTACAGGATATTCAAGCTACAAGCTTGTAACAGTAGGTAGTAACGGTGAAGTTGTTGTTTATGATGATGTTGATGCTGCTGCAGGCACTGCAACATTTGCGCTGAGTTTCTCAGGCTATGCATGCCAGCTTATTGCTAAATGATAAGCATCGGATCTCATTTTTAAAAAAATTATCATGCTGTATTCAATTTGTGGATACAGCATGATTTTTTGGTTTTAATTTTTCAGACAATATGGTATAGTTATCTATAATAAACCCTATAAAGGTTGAAAAAAGTGATTGTGAGGGATTGAGTATGGATACAAAGATTTTGCTTGACAGTGGTACCAATGAGCTTGAAGTCCTTGAGTTTACTCTTGGCGAGTTTTCATATGGAATAAACGTTGCCAAGATCAAAGAGATCATTTCTTATCAGCCTGTAACACCGGTTCCCAATTCTCACCCCAGTATTGAAGGAATCTTCATGCCCCGTGAGACAATGATCACAGCTATTGATCTTAAGAACTGCCTTGGAAGAGGTTCTTCAGAACCCGGCGGACTTTTTATCATCACCAACTTCAATAACCTGAACATTGCGTTCCATGTTGAAGCAGTTAAGGGCATTCACAGAGTATCATGGAGAAATATCATTAAGCCCGACTCCACCGTATCCACCGCAGAAGCATCTGTTTCTACCGGTTTTATCAAGAAGGATGAGAAGCTTATTATCATTCTTGACTTTGAGAAGATCATTTCCGACATCAATCCCGAGACCGGACTGAAGCTCAGCGAGATCGATGAACTCGGCGAGAGATCAAGAAGCGATGTACCTATCCTCATTGCGGAAGATTCGGTTCTTCTTAATAAGCTCATCGTTGATTCCCTTACCCAGGCCGGATATACCAAGATCATTCATACCGAGAACGGACAGAAAGCTTACGACGTTATCCATGAGTGCAAGGAAGACGGAACTCTGGCAGAACATGTAAAGCTCGTTATCACCGATATCGAGATGCCTGAGATGGATGGTCACAGACTTACCAAGCTCATCAAGGAAGACGATAGGACCAAGAATATCCCCGTTGTTATTTTCTCATCTCTTGTTAATGAGGAGATGAAAAGAAAGGGAGAGCAGCTTGGAGCAGATGCCCAGCTTTCAAAACCCGAGATCGGAAATCTTGTTAAGATCGTTGATTCACTTGTTGAGAAGTATCATTTACAGTAATAATTCTGAGGGGCCTTGCCTTTTGGCAGGGCCCTTTTTTTATGTACATTAAGACTTTAGTGTGATAAAATAAAAGATGTATGTGTATGTCCTAAATTAAATATCGAACGTTTTTAATGGAGTGATATATGGGATCTTCAGAAGACTATCTTGACAGTTTGTTAAGGTCGATGGGAGTGCCTGCGGAGTTGGCGTCCCCCACCAAAAAAGAAACTGCACCCGCAAAAGAACCTGAGGTAAAAGAGCCTGAGGCTGTTACTGATGCGCCTAAAGTTGTTATTACCGAAGAAGCTCCTGCAGAGGAACCTGTAGCGGAGGAACCTATAGTAGAGGAAGCGGTTGTTGAGGAGCCGGTTGTCGAAGAGGCAGTTGTTGATGAACCCGTTATAGAGGAATCTGTTGCAGAGGAGCCGGTTGTCGAGGAAGCAGTTGTTGAGGAACCGATTGCAGAAGAGCCTGTTGTACAGGAACCCATAAAAGAACATTTTTCGGATATTTTATCTGTTGATACAACTCCTGCTGTTGAGCAGATTGTTGAGGAACCTGTTATTGAGGAACCTGTTGTTGAACCCGTAGCTGAAGAGCCTGCTCCTGCTGAGGAAGTTGCTCCTGTCCAGCTTTCTATTGATGATCTTCTTGCATCCGAGCCTGAACCTATGCCCGAAACTGAGGCTGTATCTGAGCCTGAACCTGAGCTCATTCTCGAGCCCGAGCCTATGCCTGAAGAGGAGCCTGTTCTTGATCATTCGGCTGATATCCCTGATCTTGCTCAGCTGATGAACGAAGAGCCTGTCACCGACATTCATATAGATTCTGCTCCTTCGCTTGATATCACAGATGATACAAGCTCTGTTGATGCTGATCTCAGCGATCTCATGAGCGGTCTTATGAGCAAGATCGAAGCTGAAGAGGAAGCAGAAAATGCAACTGCCGAAGTTGCAGAAGCAGAACCCGAGATTGCTCTTGAGCCCGAGCCTATGCCTGAAGCAGAACCCGAGATTGCTCTTGAGCCCGAGCCTATGCATGAACCCGAGCCTGTGTCCCCTGCAGAGCCCGTTTATACCTCCATGGAGGATCTTATGAACGCGGTATCTGTGGGCGATATGTCCATGGAAGAAGCGGCTGAATATGTCAAGGAACATGGCCTTCAGACTGAACCTGAAGAAGTTCCGGCTAAGGAGCCTTTAGCTGAAACCGCTTCAGAAGAGCCTATTGAAGAATCCCCTGCTGAAGAGGCTGTATCGGATGTTTCTGCGGAAGAGACTCCTGTTGAAGAAACTGCGCCTGTTTCCGACGAAGTGTCCGCTGAAGCCGGAGATATAATGTCAGATGCCGATCTTATGGCGATGATCGATTCACTTAATCTTGATGAGATCACCGGATCTGAAGAATCTTCTTCTGAAGAAGCCGAGCCCGCTCCCGAACCGGAGCCGGAGCCTGAACCTGTTCCCGAAGAGACTCCCATTGAAGGAACCGATCTTACCGAAGATGTCATCAAGATGCTGGATGATATCGAAGGAAAAAATGATAAATCCGATGAAACACCCATTGAAGTCACAACTGATGAGAATGGTGTTGTTCATCTTGATCTTGATGATTCTCTGATGGCTATCCTTAATGAAACTGAGGAAGCTGCAGATGAGAAAACACCCGAAGAAGCACCGGCCGAGGAAATTCCTGAAGAAGAATCCGAGCCGGAACCCGAAGTTCTTGAAGGAACTGATCTTAATCTTTCCGATATTGAAGCACTTATAAATGAAACTGCGGAAAAATCTTCTGAAGAATCTGTACCTGATGAGATTCCCGCAGAATCTGCAGATACAACTGAATCCGCTGCAGAAGAAAAAATTGCCGAAGAACCTTCACCTGATGATACTGCTTCAAGTGAAGCTGCTCTTGATGATCTTCTGGCAGGCATGCTTTCAGAAAATGAAGATATAGCGGAAGAGATACCTCACGGTGACGGAAACCTTGAGGACGATCTTGATGCCCAGCTTGCTGCGCTTCTTGATGAAAGCGGTGTAAGTGAAGAAGGCGGATCTTCACCCGAACCCGCGGCTCAATCTTCAGAATCCTCAGATGATTTTGACCTTGATGCTGAACTTGCGGAACTCATGAAGGAAGAGAATGAGTCTGCTGATCTGCCCGGCGAAGATGATATAGAAGCAATGCTCAATAAGGCTAAGGCTGAAGGCCTTGCCGATGACGGCGACAGATCCGATATGTCACTGGATGAGCTTCTTGCCGCGGACAGCGGTGCTGCTTCGGATATCGAAGATCTGCTCAATAAGAATGAAAATAATGAAGCTGTAGATCCCGGAATAGAGGCATTAATCAACGGTTCCGATGATGAACGGGTTCCCGATGTTCTTGGTGAAGAACCGGAAGAAGCTGCTCCTGTTGATAAGAAAGCAGAGAGAAAGCGTTTAAGAGAAGAGAAGAAGGAAGCCAGAAGAAAAGCCAGGGAAGAAAAGGCCAGACTTCGTAAAGAAGCAAAGGAAGCTAAGAAAGCAGGCAAAAAATCCGCAGCCGGTGTGGGCGAAGAAAATGAGCTTGCAAGCGAAAATTCCGGGAATGCCGATATGTCAGATGTTGATGCACTTCTTGCAGGTGCTGAATCAGCTGCCGCAGCCGCAAGAGAAGCATCTCTTTCTTCTGATGCCGTTCCTATTCCCAGGGAAAACAGAGAAGAAGCTGCTGAAGCTGAAGTTGCTGAAAGCGCTCCTGTAGATGAGGCTGATTCCCTTCTTGCTGAGATCATGGGCAATTCCTTTGAAGAGGAAGATGCAGGACTCGGTGATCTTTTGAATGAAGGTATGGATGAAAAGCCTGCCGAAGTACCTGCGGAGGAAGCTCCGGCCGGAATATCCGAAGATGAACTCGGTGATCTTATTGATAAGAACACCGAAGAAAAGCCCAAGAAGAAGGGATTTTTCGCACGTATCCTTGAAGCTCTGACAGAGACTGATGAAGAGGAAGAGTCTGCAGATGGAGCTGAGATCAAACTTTCGGATGAAAATGCGGAAGTTCTCGAACAGCTTGAAGCAGAAGGCGAAGGAGACGGCGGAAAAAAGAAAAAGAAGAAAAAGGATAAGAAGAAAAAAGGCAAGGGCGGAGATGAACCCAGTGCCGAAGATATGGAAGGCGTCGGAGATGAAGTGGACAAAGACGCCAAGAAGGGCAAGAAGAAAAAGGAGAAGAAGCCCAAGCCTGAAAAGGAAGCAGCTGATGAGAAGCCTTCAAAGAAGCTTAACAAAAAGAAGGTTATCTCTGTATTTGCTCTTTGCATAACCATTCTGGTTGCCGTTCTTATCGTATCGAACCTTATGGGTTCATACACCATCAAGAGAGAGGCAAGACAGGCTTATTCCGACGGCGATTATCAGACCGCATATCAGGATCTGTTCGGTCAGGATCTTAATGAATCCGATGAGATCATTTTCAAGAAATCCGAATGTATCTTAAGAATCAGACTCTGGTACAGAGAATATGAGATGCTTAAGGATGAATCGGATGTAAAGGCTCTTGATTCCCTTATCCAGACTGTAAGCAGATATCCCGGCCTTTATGCATCTGCCGTTAAATGGCAGTGCCTTGATGATGTAGAGCCTCTGTATCTTCAGATGGTGGATGCTCTTTGGAATGACTTCGGAATTACCGAGGAAGAAGCCATTGAGATCGCCATGATCAAGAAGGATGTTGATTATACCAGAGCTGTTTATGAGGTGGTTAACAGAAGAAACGGTGTTATTCAGGATGAGCCTGCTCCGGAAGATGAGCTCCTTACTCCTCCCGAGCCCGAACCTCTTGATGATCCTCTGCCCGGCGAGGAAGATCCCGGTCAGGACATAATATTTATCAATCCCTGAGGAATTTAAATGATCGCAGTTATCGACTACGATGCAGGTAATGTTAAAAGCGTCGAGAAAGCTCTTGAAAAATTAGGTGAGGATCATATTCTCACATCAGATCCCGAAGTCATTTTAAATGCTGATGCCGCTATACTTCCCGGTGTCGGCAACTTCGGAGATTGTATGGAAAAACTCCGTTCCAGGTCTTTGGAAGAAGCCATAAAAAAGTTTGTCGATTCCGGCAAGCCTTTTCTTGGCATCTGCGTCGGACTTCAGCTTCTTTTTGAATCCAGCGAGGAGTCCGAAGGCGTAAATGGCCTTGGAATCCTTAAGGGACATGTTAAAAAGTTCCCTGCTTCAAACGATATCAAAGTTCCCCAGATCGGATGGAATGATGTATATAACTGCAGGGGAAGACTTTTTAAGGATATTCCGGATCATACTTTTTTTTACTTTGTTCATTCCTATTATCTTGAAAGTTCGGATCCATCCATTGTTACAACCAATACCGAATACGGTCTTACCTATGATTCATCCGTAGAATCCGGCAATGTTTTTGCCACCCAGTTCCATCCGGAAAAGAGTTCGGATGCGGGTCTTCGTGTGCTTAAGAATTTTCTTGATATAGTAAAGGAGGGAAAAGATGTTAACTAAAAGGATCATTCCCTGCCTTGATGTTAAGGATGGAAGAGTCGTTAAGGGTATCAATTTCCTGAACCTTCGTGATGCCGGAGACCCCGCTGAAACCGCTGCCGCATATGATGCTCAGGGGGCGGATGAAGTTGTTTTTCTTGATATAACCGCTTCTGCGGATTCCCGTGACACCCAGCTTTCCTGGGTAAGAGAAGTAGCCTCTACTTTGTTCATTCCATTCACCGTGGGCGGTGGTATCAGAACTACCGATGATTTCAAGGCTATCCTCAGAGAGGGTGCCGATAAGATTGCCGTAAATTCCGCAGCTTTGATGAATCCGGATCTTATTTCCGATGCTGCCATGAAGTTCGGTTCCCAGTGCGTTGTTCTTGCCATGGACGCCAAAAGGATCGAAGGCACAGACAGATGGACGGTTTACAAAAACGGCGGAAGAGTTGATATGAACATTGACGCTGTTGAGTGGGCTGTAAAGGCTGAAAAGCTCGGAGCCGGAGAGATACTCCTTACCTCCATGGATGCTGACGGAACCAAGGCAGGCTATGACCTTGAACTTACCAAGGCCATTGCATCCAGCGTCAGTATTCCTGTTATAGCTTCGGGAGGAGCCGGCAGCTGCAAGGATTTTTATGATGCCATCGAAGTCGGTGCATCCGCTGTGCTTGCCGCATCATTGTTTCATTACAAAGAACTTACCATACGTGAAGTAAAAGAATATCTGAAAGATCGCTCAATAAGCGTCAGGCTTTGATATGTCCAAGATTGAAAATGACTGGCTTCCCTTCCTTTCCGGAGAATTCTCCAAGGATTATTACAGGAAGCTGTATTCATTCGTAGTAAAAGAATATGAGACCGGTACTGTATATCCCGCAAAGGATGATATACTGAGGGCTTTTAATCTCACTCCCTTATCCGGAGTTAAGGTCGTAATACTTGGTCAGGATCCTTATCATGAACCCGGCCAGGCTCACGGTCTTTCTTTTTCGGTAAAAAAAGGAATCCCCAAACCGCCATCCCTTGAAAATATCTATAAGGAATTAAATACCGATCTGGGATGCTATATTCCTGAAAGCGGTGATCTTACATATTGGGCTGAGCAGGGAGTTCTTCTTTTGAATTCACTTCTTACCGTAAGAGCGCATCAGGCCTTTTCCCATAAAGGTCAGGGCTGGGAAGAGTTTACGGATGCAGCCATTAAAGCTGTAGCAGCCCAGGACAGGCCCATAGTTTATATCCTGTGGGGATCTGCAGCAAGATCCAAGAAAGCCTTCATCACTAATCCGAAGCATCTTGTGATCGAATCTGCGCATCCGAGTCCGCTGTCTGCATACAGAGGATTTTTCGGCAGCAAGCCCTTTTCAAAATGTAATGATTTTCTGAAAGCTAACGGCATCGAGCCCATAGACTGGCAGATAAAAGATTAAGGAGAAATTATGAAAAAAGCATTCGTGACCAAAGAAAAAGCAGAAGAGATCGCTAAGGTTATTCCCACTCCTTTTCATATATATGATGAAAAGGGTATAAGGGATAACGCAGAGGCTGTTAAGAAAGCTTTTGCATGGAACCCCGGATTCAGGGAGTATTTTGCGGTTAAGGCAAATCCCAATCCCTTTATCTTAAGCATCCTGAAGGAGTTCGACTGCGGTACTGACTGTTCATCCCTTACCGAACTTCAGATCAGCCATGCTCTTGATTTTGACGGACCTCATACAATGTTTTCTTCAAACGATACTCCTTTTGAGGAATATGAGTATGCTAACAAGATCGGTGCCATCATCAATCTTGATGATATCACTCACATCGATTTCTGTGAGAAGGCCTGCGGCGGAAAACTCCCCGAGACCATGAGCTGCAGATTCAATCCCGGCGGTGTATTTACTCTTTCAAACGGCATCATGGACAATCCCGGCGATGCAAAATACGGCATGACCAGAGAGCAGATCGCTGAGGCATATAAGATCATGATGAGCAAGGGCGTTAAGCATTTCGGTATTCATGCTTTCCTTGCCAGCAATACTGTTACAAATGAATATTACGGAAAACTTGCGGGTCAGCTTTTTGAGCTTGCTGTTGAGCTTAAGAAAGAGACCGGTGCCGATATCAAGTTCATTAACTTAAGCGGTGGTGTGGGTATTGCTTACAAGCCTGATCAGACTCCCAATGATATTGCGGTCATAGGTGAGAATGTTCATAAGGTTTATGATGAGATCCTTGTTCCTGCGGGAATGGGAGATATTTCCATCTACACCGAGATGGGAAGATTCATGATGGCTCCTTACGGAGGCGTTGTTACAAGAGCAATCCATGAGAAGCATATCTACAAGGAGTACATCGGAGTTGATGCATGCGCGGCCAACCTTATGAGACCCGCTATTTACGGCGCATATCATCACATTACAGTTCTCGGAAAAGAAAACGCTCCCTGCGATCATAAGTATGATGTTACCGGTTCTCTTTGCGAAAACTGCGATAAGTTCGCAGTGGACAGAGAGCTTCCCGAGATCGAGATGGGAGACCTTCTATTTATCCATGATTCCGGTGCACACGGTTACTCCATGGGTTATAACTACAATGGAAGACTCAGAAGCGCCGAGGTTCTTCTTAAGCCCGACGGATCATTTAAAAAGATAAGACGTGCCGAGACTCCCATGGATTATTATGCAACCTTTGATGAGTTCGATATTTACAAAAAACTGGAGGCTGAGAATAAGTGAGATATCCTAAGTTCCTGGAAAAAGGTGAAACTATAGGATTTCCGGCTCCTTCCTTCGGGTGCAATATCGATCCTTATGCTTCAAGATTTGATTCTGCTCTCAAGTATTTTGAAAACTTGGGGTTTAATCTTATTCCCGGACCGAATTCTAAATTGGGGTTGGGTGTAGGCATAAGCAACACTCCCGATGATTGTGCGAAAGAACTTAATGACATGTTTCTGGATCCTTCAATTAATGCTCTCATTGCCTGCGGTGGCGGTGAGCTTATGTGTGAGATCCTGGAATTTGTTGCCCTCAACTGGTTTAAAAAGTCTGATCCCAAATGGATAATGGGGTATTCTGATATAACCAATATCGAATTTCCTCTTCTTACCCTTTGCGATACGGCTTCTATTTACGGACCTTGTGCTCCTGCTTTCGGTCTCAAGCCCTTTCATGATTCTGTGGAATATGCCTTTGAGATACTGTGTGGAAAAAGGGATACGGTTCATTCCTTTGATCTTCATGAGAAGTATCAGGATGATCCGGAGCCTTCATCTGAAGAGTCTGATCCTGATCCTCTTAAACCCTGGGATCTTACGGAAAAGTCTTTGAAATCCGTATATGACGGTAAAAAACTCTATGCTCCCGGTGAGTTTGACGGTGAGATTGAGTTTAGCGGAAGGCTTATCGGCGGATGCATGGACTGCATCGAAGAACTTCTGGGAACTCCTTATGAGGATGTAAAAGGATTCCTTGAAAGATATGCTTCTGACGGTATTGTCTGGTGCCTTGAAGCATGTGATCTTAATGTTTTTTCCATAAGACGGGCCATGTGGCATTTTGAGCAGGCCGGATGGTTCAAAAAGGGCATTATAAAGGGATTTTTGTTCGGAAGAGCTTTGAACGGCTCTGAAATGATGGGCCTTGACCATATCGGTGCTGTTATGCCTTATATCGAAAAGCTCGGAGTTCCTGCGGTCATAGACTGTGATCTCGGACATGTTCCTCCGTCAATGCCTTTAGTTCTCGGAAGCATTGGGCATTTGAGGGTCAGCGGTAATGATCTGGAGCTTAAAATGGAATTTGCGTAAACACTGTTAGTGTGATATATTAGTCGTTGCGTGTCGGTGTGTCGGAATTGGTAGACGAAGCAGACTCAAAATCTGCCGTGGGCAACTGCGTGTGGGTTCGAGTCCCACCACCGGCAGGTAAGAAAATAGGGATTGGGCAAGAATGCCCAATCCCTATTTTAGTGCCTGACTGCGCCCCACCACCGACATATTTGTTTTTAGCAAAAATTGGGTTGTTCGGGGGCATTTTTGTCTATAATTTTGAGCGTTTTTGTAGTAGAATAATCGTGTATGCGAATGCGCGGAGGGAGTACTTTTGAACTGCAAAGAATTTGAAAGTTACATACCTGCCTTCATCGATAAAAAGCTAGATTTTAAGACGATGGAGGATTTTCGTGAGCACTATGAGAATTGCAGCGAATGCCGCGAAGAACTCAGTATTCAGTTCCTTGTTTCTGTAGGTATCCAGCATCTTGATAATGATGACGATAACTTCGATCTGAGCTCTGAACTGAAAAAACGACTTATCAGCAACGAGAAAAAGCTTGAAAGGCACAGGATATACAAACAGTCCCAGAGATATCTGATCACCTTCGGCTGTATTTTACTCGGTCTGCTTCTTATATGGAATCTTGGATGAGGTTTTGATCTTGAGCGAAAAGCTTGTTTTGATAGACGGACACAGCATAATAAACAGGGCATTCTACGGAGTGCCTGATCTTACCAATGCTTCCGGTGTTCATACCGGAGCGGTTTACGGTTTCCTTGGCATCTTTTTTAAGCTCCTTGAAGAGGAAAAGCCGGATTATGTTGTTGTGGCATTTGATGAACATGTCCCCACTTTCCGTCACAAGATCTTTGCAGAATATAAGGGCACAAGAAAGCCCATGCCTGAGGAATTAAGAACCCAGGTTCCCCTTTTGAGAAGAGTTCTTGATGCCATGGATGTGGCAACTGTGTCTGTTCCGGGTCTTGAAGCTGACGACATCATGGGAACTCTTGCCAAGAAATCCCAGGCCGCCGGAATGAAAGTAAGTCTTGTTTCCGGAGACAGGGACCTTCTTCAGATAGCTGATGAAAATATCCTTATCCGCATACCCAAGACGGCTAAGGGAAAGACCACGATAGAAGATTACGATCCCGCAAGAGTGGAGGAAGAGTTTGGTGTGGATCCCATCAGATTCATCCAGCTCAAGGCTCTTATGGGAGATACATCCGATAATATTCCCGGTGTTCCCAAGGTGGGTCCCAAGACCGCCGCAGATCTCATGAAAGAATACGGTTCCATCGACGGGATCTATGAACATCTTGAAGAGATCAAGGGTAATGCCATAAGGGAATCCTTAAGGGAAAACAGGGCATCTGCAGATCTTAGTCTTGTACTGGCTACCATTAAGATCGATGCGGATGTAGAACTGGATAAAGAAAAAGCAAAGGCAGGAGATTATTTTACCCCTGCTGCCTACGAGATCATCAAGGAACTGGGACTTAAGTCTTTTTACGAGAAGTTTGATTCCGCTGCCAAGTCATCTGCCTCTGCTTCAGAGGTCAGCATTAATAGGCCCGAGACGGTTACTCTTGAAAGTGTTCTGGATTTTGCAAAGGTGATCTTTGATACCGATTGTGAAAAAGCAGGACTTCAGTTTGTGATTGACGAAGGCTCTGCAATCTCCGGAGCATTCTGCACCGAAGAGAAGATATACTATTATGCCGGTCCGGATATAGAATGTGATGCGCTAAAGAGCGCCATCGGTGTACTGGCTTCAAAAAATACCGTTCTTTGTTTTACGGATATCAAGTCCCAGTATGGAGTGACCGGATACATAGATCCCGTTAAGATCTTTGATGCGGGACTCGGTAATTATGTGCTCGATCCTTTGAGCGCAGATCACGACATAGAGAATATCGCCAATGCTTATCTTGGATTTACGCCGCTTTCCGTTAAGGAGCGATTCGGCAAGATGAGTTTTAAGGAGAGTTTTTTCACAGCTCCCGATCTTTTAAAAGAATACACCTGTGACGGAGCTTTTATCTCATATGCTGCGGAAGGCCCCATTAAACAACAGCTTGAAGAAACAGGCCAGGCCTTCGTTTACAGTATGATCGAGCTCCCTCTTTCCTATGTGCTTTATGACATGGAGAACTTAGGAATACTGGTAAAAGCAGGAGAGCTTGATGAGTATTCTTCCAGACTTTCTTCCAGGATCGATGAACTTGAGAAGAAGATTCATGAAGAGTCGGGAGAGCCTGATTTTAACATCAATTCTCCAAAACAACTTGGAGTGATACTTTTTGAGAAGATGGGTATCCCCGGCGGAAAAAAGACCAAGACCGGATATTCCACTTCCGCGGATGTTCTTGAAAAACTTGCTCCCGATGTTCCCTTTGTAAGTGACATCCTGGAGTACAGAGGACTTACAAAACTAAGATCCACGTACGCTGAAGGATTGAAAGGCTTCATAGGAACGGACGGCAGGATACGCTGTCATTTCAACCAGATGGTAACAGCCACGGGAAGGATCTCATCTTCGGATCCAAACTTGCAGAATATTCCTGTAAGAACGGAACTCGGAAGAGAACTTAGGAAAGTATTTGTTCCCGAGGACGGATGTATTTTTACCGACGCGGATTATTCACAGATCGAATTAAGGGTTCTGGCATCCCTTTCCGGTGACGAATCACTGATAGAAAGTTACAGATCGGGAGAAGATATACATAAGATAACGGCATCCAAGGTTTTTGGAGTTCCTCTTGATGAAGTAACAGATACTCTGAGAAGAAATGCCAAGGCCGTTAACTTCGGTATAGTCTACGGAATATCATCCTTCGGACTGGGCGAGAACATAGGCATCAGCAGAAAAGAAGCCGGTGAGTACATCAAGAAATATTTTGAGAGCTTCCCCGGACTGAAAAAATACCTGGATGGACTTGTGGAATCGGCGAAGGAAAAGGGGTATTCAGAAACGTTTTTCGGAAGAAGAAGACCAATACCGGAACTTAAGAATTCCAATTTTATGACCAGGGCCTTCGGCGAAAGAGTTGCCATGAACGCCCCGATACAGGGAACCGCAGCGGATATCATAAAACTTGCAATGATCTCTGTCTGGAAGGAACTTAAAGCCAATGATCTAAAATCCCGTCTGATACTTCAGGTACACGACGAGCTTTTGATAGAAGGACCGGAGTCCGAGGATTCCAAAGTGAACGAAATTTTAACCGAATGCATGGAGAAAGCAGCTGACTTGGCCGTCAAACTTGAGATCTCAATTGATAAGGGCAAAAGCTGGTACGAGGCACACTGATGAAGATAATCGGAATAACAGGCGGAATTGGCGGCGGGAAGACCAGTATCCTCAATTACATCTCATCTCATTACATTGCCGAGATCTATTATGCAGATGAGGTTGCGAGAGAACTTGAACAGCCCGGCACCATTGTTTATGACAGACTTGTTGATATATTCGGCAAGGATATCTTAAGCAAGGATGAAAACAAGACCATCGACAGAAGCAAGTTTGCATCTGTTCTCTATTCGGATCCCGCAAATCTTGAAAAAGCGAATATGATCATTCATCCTGCGGTTAATGATTATCTTAATTCCAAGATGAGGGCTGCGATCAAACTTCACGAAACTGAGCTGTTTTTCGTCGAAGCCGCACTTCTTATCGAGAATGATTACAGAGAAAGCGTTGATGAGATGTGGTACATCTACGCTGATGATGAGACCAGGATCAAACGACTTATGGAAAGCCGTGGTTATACCCGTAAGAAGGCTCTTGCCATTATGGAAAGCCAGCTTACCGATAAGGACTTCAGAGAAAACTCTGATGTCATCATTGATAACAGTAAGGGCCTTGAAGAAGCCTATGCCCAGGTTAAAGCCCGTTTGGAGGGATTCACATGGGTGGAGTAAAGAGTCAGGGACAGCTGGTTTTCGGACTTGATATCGGAACCAGAAGTATTGTCGGAACTGTAGGATATAAGGATGAGAGCGGATTCCATGTTCTTGCCCAGGAGATAAAAGAACACGAATCCCGTGCAATGCTTGACGGACAGATCCACGATATCGGAAAAGTCGGAAGCACAATAAATGTTGTAAAAAAACGTCTTGAAGAAAGACTGGGCAAGGAACTCGGTGAAGTCTGCATCGCAGCTGCAGGCCGTGTTCTTCGTACTGTTACGGTCAATGTTTCCGAAGATTTTGAAGCGGAAAGAGAAGTGACCGAAGAGGATGTTTATAATCTTTCCATGTCCGGTATCGAGCAGGCTTACAATGAATTTCAGAGTAAGAACGATACGGATATGAAGTTCTACTGTGTGGGATATACTCCCATGCGTTATTATCTGAACGGTTATCAGATCGGAAATCTAGAAGGCCACAAAGCCAAGAAGATCTCCGAAGATCTTATCGCAACATTTCTTCCCGATGATGTTGTAGACGGTCTTTATAAGGCCGTTGAACATGCCGGACTTCATGTTGCAAATCTTACCCTGGAGCCTATTGCAGCTATCCAGGTTGCGATCCCCGATAAATTCAGACTGTTAAACCTTGCTCTTGTTGATGTGGGTGCAGGTACTTCCGATATTTCCATCACCAGTGACGGAAGTATAGTTGCTTACGGCATGATCCCCGTAGCAGGTGATTCACTTACCGATGTAATAGTACAGAAGTGCCTTGTCGATTTTGATATGGCGGAGCATATCAAGAGAAGCCTCAGGGAAGGCGGCAAGGAGATCGAATTTACCGACATCATGGGACTTCCCCAGAAAGTCAGTGCAGAGGAGATAGAAAGTGCTCTTGATCCCTACATTGAAGACATGACTTCAAAGGTTGCTGATGAGATCAAGAGATTAAACGGAGACAAGTCTGTCAGCGCTGTGTTTGTTGTAGGCGGCGGCGGAATGGTTCCGGGTTATACAGAGAAGCTTTCACAGAAGCTCGGACTTATCAAGGAAAGAGTTGCCATCAGAGGCGAGGATGTTTTAAAAGAGATCATCTTCGAAGATGAGACCGCACATCGCGATTCTCTCATGGTCACTCCCATCGGTATCTGCTTAAGCTTCTATGAGCAGAGCAATAATTTTATCTTCGTTACATTCAACGGTGAAAGACTCAAGCTTTACGATAACGGCCATCTTACCGTATCGGATGCTGCTCTTCAGGTTGCATATCCCAATGAGGATCTGTTCCCCAAGAGAGGAAAGGCCATTACCTTCACCATCGGAGGCAAATCCAGGATCGTCCGCGGAACCGAAGGTGAGTCTTCCCAGATCCTTATTAATGATGAGCCCGCAGATCTTTACAGCCAGATAAGAAGTGGAGACATTATTGAGGTCAAAGCTTCAACTCCCGGTAAGGATGCAGCTTTTGCACTGGGTGAACTTGCCGAACTTAAGAATCCCATCAGGATCAATGTTAACGGCAAGATCTTCGAATTCCCCAGAAAAGCAGTTGTTAACGGTGTGGTAAAGGATTCCTATTATCAGATCTGCGACGGAGATGACATTAAGGTCAATAATTTCTACACCGTTGAACAGATCTCCGAATTTCTTGAAACCGAAATATCCGGCAAGATACTTGTAAACCAGACTCCCGCTATAGTTTCTACCAAGGTGTATGAAGACTTCACTCTGGATTTTGAACTGGGAGGAAAAAAGCCTGCTAAAGAAGAAAAGGAAGAAGAGGCTTCTCCGGAGCAAGAAGTTAATGCAGAGGAAAAGCCTGCAGACAATTCTTCCGATTCATTTGCTAATCTTCCGGATGATGACGGAACCGCGGCAGAGATGAAGGAAAAGCAGAACCGTGATAAAGCCGATTCCGATGAAGGCTCCGAAGGTTCTGATAAGAAAGAAGAAAAGCCCAAGGTTCCCACAGGCGGAATGATGACATTAAATGTAACCGCCAACGGCAAGAACTTCAGACTTACAGGCAAAGACGAATACGTATTCGTTGATATCTTCGATAAGCTGAATTTTGATCTTTCCAAGAGTAACGGTCGTAAGATCATAACTCTCTTAAACGGCAAGACCGCCCAGTATCTCGAGCCTCTTAAAGAAGGCGATGTGATCGAGGTCAGATGGGAGGATATGCAATGAGGATGTGTCCTCTTTACAGCGGATCCAGCGGAAACAGTATATATGTTGGATCGAATGACACACATCTTCTTGTGGATGTCGGAAAGCCTGGTAAATACATGGATGCCGCTTTAAACGGACTTGATCTGTCGGGTAATGATATAGATGGAATTCTTATCACTCATGAGCATTCCGATCATATCCAGGGACTGGGTGTTTTTTCCAGAAAATATCATGTCCCCATATATGCAACGGAAGCAACCATTGATAAGATCAAGACATTTACTTCACTGGGTAAGATCGAACCGGAACTGTATCACTGCATTAATGCCGATGAGGCATTTACTCTGGGTGATATAACCGTAGAGGCTATGCATGTTTCCCATGATGCAGCGGATCCCGTAGCTTACAGCTTCCGTAACGGAAACAGAAAAGTTGCGGTTTGTACCGATCTCGGATGTTATACCGACTATACCGTTGAATGTCTTAAGGGATTGGATGCACTTCTTCTTGAAGCCAACCATGATGTAAAGCTTCTTGAAGCAAACAAGATATATCCTTATCCTCTTAAGCAAAGGATCCTGGGAGAGTTCGGACATTTGTCCAATGAGACCTCCGGAAAACTGTTATCTTCCGTACTTAACGATAACATTAAGAAGATCTATCTCGGACATCTGTCTCAGGAAAACAATTATCCGGATCTTGCTTTTGAAGCAGTTCGCTGTGAGATAAGTCTTGCGGATAATCCCTACAAGCCTTCGGATTTTGATATAATCGTCGCTAAAAGAGATGTGCCCAGCGAGTGCATCGAATTATAAATCATGCCGCTAATGCGGCAGCAAGGAGACCTTATGGAAAAAGTAATCATCACTGTAGTCGGAAAAGACACCGTAGGTATCATCGCTAAGACCTGTACCTATCTGTCAAATGAAAACGTAAACATTCTTGATATATCCCAGACCATCGTTTCCGGATATTTCAACATGATGATGATCGTTGATATCGCAGGACTCAAAGATCCTTTTGAGACTCTTGTTTCAGGCCTTGATGATCTCGGAAAAGAGATCGGCGTTTCCATTAAGTGCCAGAAAGAAGAAATATTCGACATGATGCATAGGATTTGAGGTAGAAAAAATGATCAATCGCGTAGAAGTTTCCGAAACAAATGACATGATCGAGAAGGAGAATCTCGATGTCCGTACCATTACCATGGGCATCAGCCTTCTTGACTGCATTGATTCGGATATAGATAAGACCTGTGATAAGGTATATGACAAGATCACAAAGAGTGCAAAGGATCTTGTTAAGACAGGAGAGGAAATTTCCGGAGAATACGGTATTCCCATCGTTAATAAGAGGATCTCCATTACTCCTGCATCTCTGATAGGTGCTGCAAGTGCAAAGAGTACCGATGATTTTGTAAAGCTTGCAAAGACTCTTGATAAAGCAGCTAAGGAAGTCGGAGTGAATTTCCTCGGTGGTTATTCCGCACTTGTATGCAAGGGAATGACTCCTGCAGAGGAACTGCTCATCAGATCCATTCCCGAAGCTCTTGCTTCAACCGATTTTGTCTGCTCATCCGTTAATCTCGGATCCACCAGAACCGGTATCAATATGAACGCAGTAAGACTTATGGGTGAGATGATCCATAAGACTGCGGAACTTACCGCAGATAAGGACTCCCTTGGATGTGCTAAGCTTGTTGTATTCTGCAATGCACCTGATGACAATCCTTTCATGGCAGGAGCTTTCCACGGCGTTACCGAAGCGGACCGCATCATTAATGTAGGTGTCAGCGGCCCCGGTGTTGTAAAGTATGCACTTGAGAAAGTAAGAGGAGAGTCCTTCGAAGTTCTCTGCGAGACTATCAAAAAGACTGCATTCAAGGTTACCCGTGTCGGTCAGCTTGTTGCAAAACGCGCTTCCGAAAAACTCGGAGTTCCTTTCGGAATAGTTGATCTTTCACTTGCACCCACTCCCGCCATCGGAGATTCCGTTGCAGATATCCTCTGTGAGATCGGACTTGAAAAAGCCGGTGCTCCCGGAACCACAGCAGCTCTTGCACTTCTTAACGATCAGGTAAAGAAGGGCGGTGTAATGGCTTCTTCTTATGTCGGTGGACTTAGCGGAGCTTTCATTCCTGTTTCTGAAGATCAAGGTATGATCGATGCCGCAAGCTGCGGAGCACTTACTCTTGAAAAACTCGAAGCAATGACCTGCGTATGTTCCGTAGGTCTTGATATGATCGCTGTACCCGGCAGCACTACGCCTGCTACCATTTCCGGAATCATCGCCGATGAAATGGCTATCGGTATGGTAAACGCCAAGACTACAGCTGTAAGACTTATCCCCGTTATCGGAAAAGACGTAGGAGATAAGGTTGAGTTCGGAGGACTTCTCGGATGGGCTCCCGTAATGCCCGTTAACAAGTACTCATGTGAAGCATTCATCAGCAGGGAAGGACGTATCCCCGCACCCATTCACTCATTTAAAAACTAAAAAAACAGGGGGACGGTTCTGCTGTTTCACATACTTCTTGTGAAACAGCAGAACCGTCCCCCTGTTTTCTTTACAATACTATAAGTGGTCTGCTCATATCCGGTTTGCATGACTGCCCGGATTTTAAAGTCTGGATTGCAAAATACAGATCCTCGATACGGCTCTCCATCTGAAGTCTCTTCATGGGTTCGGAATACAGATTCTTAACTGCATCATTATATCCGGTTATGATGGGAACCGATGCGGAAGATTTTATGTCAGATACCAGATTCTCAGCGGACTTCTTAAAACCAAGGATCCTGATGAAAGGACAAGGACCGGTATAATCCTGTGAATACATATCTGTTTCAGTGATGCCTAGCAGAATGTGGAAGAGAGACCTGCTTATCCTTGTATAGGTCTTGTCTTTTGTTTTCAGAAGATCACAGAATTCAGATACGCTGGTAAACTTATCAAGATTATTGATTATCCTGTCTGAGAGATCATCGGATACATCCAGATATTTTGTATATCCCTGTTCTCTTTCAGAGAGAAGCTTATAAATGAGCATCTGGGAAAAATCATTTTCATGGACGATCATCTTGTTTTTGATCGCATTACTGAGGGCTTCATATGATTCATCCGTCATGAATTTTTTTAGATTCTCTGAATCCGAACCGTAGTAAACGGCTTCTCTGATGGCCTTGGATGAGATTCCGTTCTGACCGGGAGAGTAGGGATCGTTATATCCTGCACCGACTCTTTTTACAGCAATGGGTTTGATCTTTGATTTTGCAAGGTTTAACTGCTTCAGATACTCGATGGCAAGAATGTTATTCGGCTTAGTCATAAGCACGGTCTTATTTGCCATTTCGGGATAGTTTTCTTCGAAAGCTTTGGCTCTTGCGTTTGGAAATGAGTTGCCGTTCCTTAAATGTTTCTGGAGTGAAGTCTTGAACTTTACAGGTTCATCTGCAAGGATCCTTGCGAACTTTTTAAGATCATCCAGAGTTCCGTCCTCTGTGCCGAAGGATATGTAATTTACTACTCCTGTATTGATAAGAAGCGTAACAGCACCTTTTGCGAAAAATTCAGCAGAAGACAGGGAATACATGGGCGGGATCTGAAGCACAAGATCCGCACCTGCCATAAGAGCTGACTTTGCTCTTGTGTATTTATCGATGAGAGCGGGAGCACCGCGCTGAACAAAGTTGCCACTCATGGCAACTATTACGCGGTCTGCACCTGTCTCTTTTTTTGTTTCTTCGATGTGATACTGATGACCTGTATGTAATGGATTGTATTCTGCGATTATGCCGACTGTTTTCATTTTTTCCCCTAAAAAGAAACCATAACCGCCTCCGGAAAACGGGGCGGAATTGTATTGAAGTTTGCTAAAAATTTAACGAAAAATACACGGATTGTATGTAAATTTGAACAATATTTTGAATATGATTTCTTGTTTGTAAGATTTTTATACAGTATAATATAAAAGTCGTTGAAACGTAAAGCATTTACAGCAATGTAAGCGCTTTCAGGCAATCAATTTTTTAAGGAGTTGTTATGGCATATATTGATCAGATAAAAGAGAGAGCTAAGATCGACAGAAAGACCATTGTTCTCCCGGAAAGCAATGATAAGAGAACCCTTCTTGCCGCAGCTGAGATCATCAAGGAAGGCATCGCCAACATCATCATGGTCGGTAATGAAGAGAAGATCCGTGACGGTGCAGGATGGCTTGAGGTTGACCTCGATGATGTAGCTGTTATCGATCCCGAAACCACCGACAAGATGGACGAGTATGTAAACCTTCTTTACGAGACCCGTAAAGCTAAGGGCATGACTCTTGAGAAGGCAAGTGAGATTCTTCACAAGGATTATCTTACTTTCGGCATTATGATGGTTAAGAACAACGATGCTGACGGAATGGTTGCAGGTGCATGTCACTCAACTGCAGACACCTTAAGGCCTGCACTTCAGATCCTTAAGACTGCTCCCGGCGTTAAGCTTGTTTCTGCTTTCTTCATTGTCGATACGGTATTCAAGGATATGGGCGACAACGGAGCATTCATCTTCGCAGACTGCGGACTCAATCAGGATCCCACTGCTGAAGAACTTGCTTACATTGCTGAGTCTTCTTCCAGAAGCTTTAAGTCCCTTATCGGACCTAAGCCTGTTATCGCAATGCTTTCACATTCAACCAAGGGTTCCGCAAAGCATCCCCTTGTTGATAAGGTTGTTGAAGCAACTGAGATTGCAAAAGAGAAGTTCCCTCACCTTGTTATTGACGGTGAGCTTCAGACCGATGCAGCTCTTGTTCCTTCTGTTGCTAAGAACAAGGCTCCCGGTTCACCTGTTGGCGGTAAGGCAAATGTTCTGATTTTCCCTAATCTTGATGCAGGTAATATAGGCTACAAACTTGTTCAGCGTCTCGGTGGAGCAGAGGCATACGGCCCCATGCTTCAGGGTATCGCAAAGCCCGTTAACGATCTTTCCAGAGGATGCAGCTGGGAGGATATCGTAGGTGTTGTTGCCCTGACTGCCGTACAGGCTCAGATTTCCCAGTAAATATTCGAGGTACAGATCATGAAAATTCTTGTAATCAACTGTGGTTCATCATCACTTAAATATCAGCTCATCGATTCCGAAACTGAAGAATGGCTTGCAAAGGGACTTTGCGAAAGAATAGGGATCGACGGACGAATCAGCTATACACCCGCAGGCGGGGATAAGGAGACAGAAGAGTCCCCCATGCCTGATCATACCAATGCCATCAAGCTAGTGCTTGAAAAACTTACCAATCCCAAGACCGGTGTTTTAAAGAGCCTTGATGAGATCGGTGCCGTAGGTCACAGGATTGTTCACGGAGGAGAGAAGTTCGCTTCTTCCGTTATCATTAACGACGAAGTTATTAAAGCTATTGAAGAGTGCAATGATCTTGCTCCTCTTCACAATCCCGCTAACCTTATCGGTATCGATGCGTGCAGGAAGCTTATGCCCACCACTCCCATGGTTGCTGTATTTGATACCGCATTCCATCAGACCATGCCTCCCAAGGCATATCTCTACGGACTTCCTCATTCATATTATGAAAAATACAAGATCCGCCGTTACGGATTCCACGGAACCTCCCATTCATACGTTTCTCACAAGTGTGCAGAACTTATGGGAAAGAATATTGAGGATCTCAAGATCATCGTTTGTCATCTTGGTAACGGTGCATCCATTTCTGCTGTAAAGAACGGAAAGTGCGTTGATACTTCCATGGGTCTTACTCCTCTTGAGGGTCTTATCATGGGTACCAGATCCGGCGATATCGATCCCGCCATCATGGAGTTTATTGCCAATAAAGAAAAGCTTGATCTTCCCGGAGTTATGAATGTCCTGAACAAAAAGTCCGGTGTTTACGGAATGAGCGGTGATCTTTCATCCGATTTCAGAGATCTTGAAGATGCAATGAATAACGGCAATGAACTTGCAAAGCAGGCCGTTGAAGCATTCTGCTACAGGACCGCAAAGTACATCGGTTCTTTTGTTGCCGCAATGAATGGTGTTGATGCTATTGCTTTTACCGCAGGAATCGGTGAGAATGCAGCCATTGTAAGGACACTTACCTGTGATTATCTCGGATTCCTCGGAATTAAGCTTAACGAGGAAGCAAATAAGAAGAGAGGAGAGGAAACTCTTATCTCTGTTCCCGAAAGCCCCGTTCAGGTATGGGCTATCCCTACCAACGAAGAGCTTGCCATCGCAAGAGAAACGGTAGCTCTTATCAGCTGAGTATAGGATAAATAATTGGAAAACAATAACAGTGTTTGGCGAAAGAAGCAGATAGGCTTTTGTATAGGAGTGGCAACACTCCTGTATAAAGTCATCTGCTTTAATATGTATAGGGGATCAATTATCGGATGGTGGGGAGGAATGTTCCCCATATATCTGTTTTTCTATATAACCAGCGTTGCGACAATTTTTGCGGCACTCACCAAAAAGACCGCATCCGTCCTCCTGTCGATAACAATGATGGTCGTATCCGCAGGACTTCTCGTATGGGATCTGTTCATGCTGCTCGGATTTGCCGCATCTCTTAACGGAACTCCGATGAAGGAAATGGGTATCATGCCTTTTGTGAACTTCCTTCATCTTCCCGCCAATATGTTCATTCTGATCGACAGCTGCGTTAACATTCCCGAACTGCGAATTCCTTTTGAGAAGATTCCCGCAGTCAAAAAACAGCCATCTCTTGTTTCTTTTTTCAAGATCTTCAATATCCTTGATGTTGTTGCTGTCATAGCATTGTGTTCATTCTTCCTTTATCTGACCGACGGAAAAGAACATGCATATCACGGCGGCAGTTTTTCCGAGAATAAAGTTGTTAATCAGACAATCAGATATCTTGAAGACAGATACGGAGAGGATATCAATATGTATTCCTCCGCGGGCCCCAAAGGTGAGGTCCATAAATACGCAGATCCGGATTGGCCGGGAAGAAATACTTATTATCTCAAAGTATTTTGGAAATACGAAGCCATCACCTGTTATGTGGAGATCCTTCCAAACGGTAAGATAGAAGTGTACAAAGAAAACTTCATGTCCAGAATGTTCAGCCATGAACTTGAGGAATATCTGGACAATTACCTGACCAGGAATTTTCCCTGCGATATAGATTTTGAAGATTTTGTATCTCCTGACAGTCCGATCTATACTTCCATGACGGAATATTTTGAGAACCTTCCGGAAGGAACCTGTATAGAACTCAAATATAAGATATATGATCTGGGCAGTTTGGTAGGTGAAAAGGAATACTTAAAATCTTTTGTAAAATCCTTGCCTCATTCGCTGACGGGTAATTTTGTCATAGGTCTTTATACCACTCAGGAAGACGGAGTATATACAACCATTTCCATTCCATATGCGCATAACGCGATTTATTTTGACCAAATGTCCATTGCTGATGATTCATATTTTAACCGGGCTATTGCCACTTTATTCAGCATGGATCCGGAATATGTCTACAGTCAGATAAGAGACCGCATCGATGCTGGTAAACTGGATGAGGTCATCTCTGGTATAGACGATTTTGATAAGACTCTTTTGCAGGTCAGTGATCCGGTACAAGAATATCTGACCGAAGGATGGAACAGTGTGTATTTCAGTTCCTTTAGAGAATGTTATCCCATAGCTTA
>JAEEGL013909312.1_pt1 | contig 24579 bp, 20 predicted proteins | sample 9134231 | NCBI WGS metagenome assembly JAEEGL01 (sample SAMN16246548, study PRJNA631951) | gut metagenome | biome: gut microbiome; feature: rumen; material: fiber-attached | host: Bos | place: Iran: Karaj | collected 2018-10
CCGGCGCCGTTGGCCACGCCGTCCAGGAAGCTGGGCCAGGGCTTGTTGCCCAGGGCGAAAGCCTCGATGCGGCCCATCACGATGCAGTTCGTGATGATGAGGCCGATGTAGACGCTCAGCTGCTTGTCGATGGCGTAGGTGGCTTCGAAGCTCTTGAGCACCTGGTCCACCAGGATGACCATCATCGCCACCACCACCAGTTGCACGATGATGCGCACGCGGCCGGGGATGGTGTTGCGGAGCAGCGAAAGAATGAGGCTGGAGATGCCGCAGACCACAATCACGGAGAGGGCCATCACCAGCGCGCCTTTCAGCGTAACGGTAACCGCCAGGGAGGAGCAGATGCCCAGCACCAGGACGGTAATGGGATTGCCCTTGAAGATGGGGTTCAGAAGGGTTTCTTTCAATTTGTCACTCATAGCTTATTCCTCCTCTGCGTTTTCGTGATGGTGCTGGCAGTGTCCGCAGTGTTTCTTTACGGGTTTCTCGCCGACGAAGTAGGCGGCATAGGCCGCCAGCCAGGTGTCGATGGCGGCATCCAGGCCCTGCGAAGTCATCGTGGCGCCCGAGATGGCGTCGATCTTGTTGTCCTTGACGGAGAGGCCCTCGGCATCCTTGGGCGCGCCGCCCTTGACGATGTCGAAGACGTTCTCTTCCCCGAAGAAGGCCTGCTCGCCCACGAACTGGGCTTGGAAGGAAGGATCGTCCTTGATCCGGGCGCCCAGGCCGGCGGTTTCACTCTCGTGGTCGAAATAGGCACCGCCGATGGTGGCTGCATCGGCCTCGAAGGAGATGTAGCCCCAGATGGGCCCCCAGAGGCCTGCGCCGTAGATGGGCACCACGGTGCGGCCGTTCTTGAAGAGGAAGACCGGGATGGCTGCCTCGCCGGTGGCGTTGGCCCCGCCCTTGATGTTGTAGTTCTGGCGCTTGAGTTCCTTGGGGCCGTAGACCTGGATGTCCTCGCGGGCGATGCCCAGCGAATCCACCACCTGGCCCTCCAGGTTAATCACGATGGCCTTCTCGATTTCCTCCGCGTATTTGTCCAGCTTGGCGCTGTTGCTGAGTTTGTCCAGTTCGGCCTTGGTGCCGTAGCCGGCGGAAGTGAGCATCTGGGAGATGGTCTCCGCCTTTTCGTTGGCGTCCTGCTTGGCCTTCAGGCTCTGGGAGACGAAGGCCAGGAGCGCGGCTACCACCACCACGATGAGGGTGGTGTAGATGACGGTGTAAACGTTGCTGTTTGTGTTCATAGCGGCTCTCCTTATGCTTTAGCGGCTTTGCGGGCCCTGCGGGACATATGCGAGCTCACCACACAGTGGTCGATGAGCGGGGCGAAGGTGTTCATCAGAAGGATGGCGAGCATCATTCCCTCCATATAGCCGGGGTTCCACAGGCGCACCACCACGGCGAGGGCGCCGATCAGGAAACCGTAGATCCATTTGCCGGTTTCCGTCTGGGCTGCCGTCACGGGGTCGGTGGCCATAAAGACCGAGCCGAACAGGAAGCCGCCCATCACGATCTGGTAGTAGCAGGGGAGGGCGGTGGCGCCTGCCAGCTGGCCCAGCCAGCCGACCAGGAGGCCGCCCGCGATGCTGGAGACCATGATCTTCCAGGAGGCGACGCCGGTCCAGACCAGCAGGATGGCACCCAGGAGGATGGCCACCACGCAGGTTTCACCGGTGCTGCCGGGGATGAAGCCCCAGAACAGGTCCATAAAGGAGTACTGTCCCACGGCACCCGTTGCCGCGTCGAAGCCGCCGTCGTGGGCAATGGCCAGTGGCGTGGCGGCGCTGATGGCGTCCACCCCGCCCAGGCCCGCCCAGGTCTTGGAGACCCAGACGCCGGAGCCGGACATACTGGAAGGATAGGAGAAGAACAGGAAGGCGCGGGCCACCAGGGCCGGGTTCCAGATGTTCATGCCGGTGCCGCCGAAGACCTCTTTCACGAAGATGACGGAGAACGCGGTGGCGAGGGCGAGCATCCACAGCGGTACGTCCACGGGGACGATGAGCGGGATGAGGAAACCCGTTACCAGGTAGCCTTCGTTCACCTCTTCGCCGCGGATCTGGGCCGATGCGAACTCGATGCCGAGGCCCACGACGTAGGAGACGACGAACAGCGGAAGCATCCGCAGCAGGCCGTAGAAGAACTTGTGGAAGAAGCCCCAGTCGAGGCCGTAGAGGGTGGAGGTCTGCACGCCCACGTTGTACATCCCGAAGAGGGCCGCGGGAATGAGGGCGACCACCACGATGATCATCACGCGCTTGAGGTCGATCCCGTCCCGTACGTGCGCGCCCTTCGCCGTAACGGTGCCGGGAACGCGCAGGAAGGTATCGAAAGCGTCTATGGAAGAATGCAGCCAGTACAGCTTGCCGCCTTTTTCAAAAAGGCCAGGTTTCGGAGTGTCTGCCATAGCTTATGCCATTTCTTTGATCATCAGGTCGATACCCTTTTGGATGGCGGCCTGGATCTCGTTCTTGGAAGGGTCTACATAGTCGCACAGCGCCAGGTCTTCCGGCAGCACCTCGTAGATGCCGTACTGCTCCATCTTCTCGATGTCGCCGGCCATACAGGCCTTGATGAGGTAGATGGGGAAGATATCCATCGGCGTCACGTCCTCGAAGCACTTCGTTTCCACGAAGGCGCGGGGACCGCCGTGCACGTTGGTGTCCATCTCGTACTCCTTCTTAGGGGTGAGCCAGGAGAAGTAGCACATGGAACTGGAGAATACTTTAGGACGTATGGGTTTGGCCCAGCCGAACCATTCGCGCTCGCGTCCCTCGCGGATGAGGGTGAGCTGGTCCTGGAAGAAGCCCAGGTAGCCCTCGGCCCCCAGGTTTTCCCCGCTCAGGACGTCGCCGCCGATTACGCGCACATCCGGAAGCACGTGGGCGATATCGGCCACGGGGGTGCCGGGGAGGCATTCCACATAGCCCAGCTTGGTGGCGTCCGGACCGGTGACGGCTACCCTGCGCATCAGGTCCAGCTTTCCGGTGTTGACCAGATGGCCGATGGCAGCTACCAGCATCGGGCTCACCGTCCACACCGTCTCACCCTTTTGGATGGGGTTGAAGTGGCTGATCTGTACGCCCGGGTTGCCGGCCGGATGCGGCCCGCTTACGCGGTGCTGGAACACGCTGCCCAGCTTCGCGAAGAGGGAATCGTCCCCGGTGATGCCTTCCTCCACCGGCGCGAAGCAGGTGAGGGCGAGGATACCGGACTGGAGGTCTTCCAGCCTGCCATCCAGGGCGAATTCGTTATCGGGCGCCAGCGGTGCCGTATTAAAGGTGGAGATGTAGATGATCTTGGGTTGGGCATCCAGGGAGGCCATCACGCCGTAGGGGCGCTGGACCAGGCTGGCCCAGAGGCCGGATTTGAGGAGGATGTCCCTGGCCTGGCCCTCTTTCACGATATCCGGGATGCCGAAATCCACGTACTCCTGCTTGGCATCGGCCTTTACCAGGACGGCCAGGAGCTTGCGCTTTTCCCCGCGGACGATCTGCCGGACCGTCCCGCTGACGGGGCTGGTGATGAGGATTTCGGGATGCAGTTTGTCGGCCATCACGGGGGAACCGGCGAGGACTTTGTCACCTTCCCGCACGAGGAGCCTGGGGACCAGGCCCTTGAAGTCCGTGGGTTTGATGGCAACGACGTCCGGCACCACTCGTTTCAGAACCACCGGGGCGGCCTTCCCCTTGATGGGAATGTCCAGCCCCTTTTTCAAAACGAGACGCTTGAACTTTATTGGCATAGGATTTTAAGAATTTGCCTGTTTATACTGCGCGAAGTTACGAAATTTTTCGCTAATTTCGCACAACTTATGTCAGAGATACTGAAGGCCTTGAATCCGGAACAGCTTGCCGCTGTCAAATGTACCGAGGGACCTATGCTCATCGTAGCAGGGGCTGGCTCGGGGAAGACGCGCGTTCTCACCTCGCGCATTGCCTATCTTATCGAGAACGGAGTGGCGCCGGAGCGCATCCTCGCCCTTACCTTCACCAAGAAGGCGGCCGGGGAGATGAAAGAGCGCATCGGCCTGATGGTTGGGGAGCGCCAGGCCCGCCGCCTCTGGATGGGGACGTTCCACTCCATCTTCATCCGGTTTCTGCGGGAGTGGGCCGGGGCCATCGGCTTTCCCGCCACCTTCACCATCTATGACACGCAGGACTCCCAGAGCGCGCTGAAAACCTGCATCAAGGAACTGGGGCTGGACGACAAACTGTACAAGCCCAAGGAGGTGCTCTCGCGCATTTCCCGCGCGAAGAACGACCTCGTGACCCCCGGTCCCTATGCCCAGGGCGCGGGCGGCTACAGGGATGAGGACGTCAAGCACAAAAAGCCGGATATCGGCCGCATCTATGCCCGCTACTGCGAGCTTTGCCGGCAGTCGGGGGTGATGGATTTCGACGATATCCTCCTTTATACGAATATCCTTTTCCGGGACCATAAAGATGCCCTGGAGGCCGTCGCGGCCCGTTTCGACCACATTCTGGTGGACGAGTATCAGGACACGAACTACGCCCAGTATCTCATCCTCCGGAAACTTGCCTCGGGGCACCAGAATCTCTGCGTTGTCGGGGACGATTCCCAATCCATCTACGGCTTCCGCGGTGCCCAGATCCAGAACATTCTCAATTTCCGGAAGGACTTCCCGAAGGCCAGCACCTTCCGCCTGGAACGCAACTACCGCAGCACGTCCACCATCGTGAACGCCGCCAATACCTTGATCGCCCACAACGAGGGCCGCATCCCCAAGAACTGCGTTTCGATGGGCGAGGAAGGGGAGAAGATCCATATGGTGCACTGCTATACGGAGCAGGAGGAGGCGATGCAGATTGCATCGGCCATCCTCTCCCGGATGCGTGCGGAACAGTGCGAATACGAGGATTTTGCGGTGCTGTACCGCACCAACGCCCAGTCGCGCGCGCTGGAGGAACAGCTCCGCCGCCGGAACATCCCGTATATGATTTATTCGGGGAATTCCTTCTTCGAGCGCGCGGAGGTGAAGGATATGATGGCCTATTTCAAACTGGCCGTCAACCTGAATGACGACGAATCGTTCAAACGCATCGTCAACAAGCCCGCGCGCGGCATTGGGGACACCTCCCTGCAGGCGCTGGCTTTAGCCGCCCGTTCCGCCGGCTGCTCACTGTTCCAGGCGGCCTCGCTGCCGTTGCTGGAGCAGTACGGGCTCAAGGGGGCCGCTATCGCCAAAATCCAGACCTTCTGCGGGATGATGTCCCGCGCGGCCGCAATGGCGCTCGAGGCGGAGGCCTATTCCGTGGCGCTGACCCTGGCGCAGGAAAGCGGGCTCTACCTCTATTATAAGAGTGACAATTCCGTGGAGGGGCAGAGCCGCTTCGGCAATGTGCAGGAGCTGCTGGACAGCGTGAAACTGTATCAGGAGGAGGCTTATGAGGAAGTCCCGGAGGAAGAGGCCGATGCTCCCGCCGCCGCTCCCCGCCTTGTTACGCTGGGGGATTATCTGGAGAATGTTTCGCTGCTCTCCAATGTGGACGTCGCGGAAGACGAAACGGCCAACCGTGTGGCCCTGATGACCATCCATACGGCCAAGGGCCTGGAATTTCCCTATGTTTTCGTGGCCGGGATGGAAGAGAATCTCTTCCCCTCCGGCGGCTGGCTCGTCACGCCCAAAGATCTGGAGGAAGAGCGCCGGCTCTTCTATGTGGCCCTCACGCGCGCCAAGAAGGCGGTTTCCCTGAGTTTCTCGGATACCCGTATGCGCAACGGAAAACACGAATCCAACAGTCCCAGCCGCTTCCTCCGCGAACTTGCCCCTCAGTATCTGGACAAGCCCCTGATGCGGGATGGAGGCTTCGGAGGAGGCTTTGGCGGTGGTTCGTTCGGCGGTTTTTCTGGCCGTTTCACCGGCGCCCCGGGACGGCATACCCCCTCGGTCGCTGAAAAGAAGGCCGATGCTCCCTCGGGGGCATCCCGTTCCGTGCCGCCGTTCTCCCGGCCGGCTCCGTCATTCTCACGGCCTTCATCGGCACCCGCAGCCAAGCCGCCGGTCATCGACCCGTCGTTCGTGCCGGACCCGATGACTTCCTTCAAGGCTGGGGACCGCATCGAGCACAACCGTTTCGGCGCCGGGGAAGTGCTGGAGGTGAGCGGTCAGCTCCCGGACCTCAAGGCCAAAGTGCGCTTCGACGCCTACGGCGAAAAGCTTCTCCTTCTGAAATTCGCAAAACTTCGGCATATCTAATGGAAAACAAGCGGTTATTGTCGATTGATACCCTGAGGGGCTTTGATATGATGTTCATCATGGGCATCGCCGGGATCATTACCTCTACCTGTGCGCTGTTCCCCGGCGGGGCGGACTGCTGGCTGGCTACGCAGATGAAGCACGTGGAGTGGGATGGGCTGGCGTTTATGGATACCATCTTCCCGCTCTTCCTGTTTATCTCCGGGATGACCTTCCCGTTTTCCTATGCCAGGCATTTGGAAAAGGGCGATTCCAAACGGCGGATCTTCTGGACCACGGTGCGGCGGGGCGTCGTTTTGTGCCTCCTGGGCCTGGTCTTTAACAAAATATTCCAGTTTAAGCCGGATTTCCGCATCCCCAGTGTGCTGGCCCGCATCGGCCTTGCCTGGATGTTCGCCGCCTGGATTTATATGGCCTGCAGGAACAAGTGGGTGCGCGCGATTATCGGCCTTCTCATCCTCATCGGCTATAACCTGCTGCTCCTGATTCCCGCACCGGACGCTGCCGGCGCCGGCAGTCTTACCCTGAATGGGAACATCGTCGGCTACGTCGACCGGACGCTGATTCCCAACCACATTTATATTAAAGGCGTTTTCGATCCGGAAGGCCTGCTGTCCACGCTGCCGGCCATCGTGACGGCCCTGCTGGGACAGTTTACCGGAGAGTTTGTAAGGACTTCGGACAAATCCCACAAAACCCTCCGGTTGCTGTGCGCTGCGGCCATCTTATTGATAGCTGGTTTGGTCTGGAACTGTTGGTTCCCCGTCAACAAGAAACTCTGGAGCAGCAGTTTCGTGCTGGTCGTCGGCGCCTATTCCGTAGCCCTCTTCGCCATTTTCCACTGGCTGATAGACGTGAAGGGATACACCCGCTGGACCGGTTTCTTCACGGTGATCGGTATGAACTCCATCACCATCTATCTGGCCCAGCGCATCATTCCCTTCAAGAATATCGCTGAGTTCTTCTTCGGCGGCTTGGCCGGTCTGCTTCCCGAAGTGTGGGGCAAATGGATTCTGAGCCTGGCGTATTTCGCCATCAGCTGGCTCTTCCTCCTGTTCCTCAAAAAGAAGCAGGTTTTCCTGAAAGTGTAGTTTTCGGGATGGAGTATTGTTTATTCCATAAACTTAAGTAACTTTGTAAAGTTTACGGGATAAACTTAAAATACCATCTCATATGAAACTAAAACATTTCATTCCTGTTCTGGCCCTGGCGGCCGGATTCATTGTAAGTTGCGAACCCCCGGTGGAAATAGGTAACGTCCAGGACAAGCTGGTCGTCGCACCCACGGCAAAGAAAACCGCCGAGGACGGAACGGCCTCCTTTACTTTCACTGTATCGCTTTCAAAGGGCGGCAATGCTCTTGATTTTAAAGAAATGGAAGCCAAGGCGACCCTCAAGTTCACGGCTACGGGCGGTACGGTGAGCCCCACCGAGGCGCAGACGGATGAAAACGGTTGTGTGAGCGTGACCTTTACCGCTTCGGGCTCCGTGGAAAGCTTTACCGGCGGAACCGTTACGGGTGTCGTCAGGAAGGTGGAGAGCAAGGATTTGTTCCAGCAGGGCAATCTTGCCACCGCCACGGCTTCCGTCCTGGCGCTGAACGCGGAAGAGCCCGTCGATGACGCTGTCATCAAAAAGGCCGAGGCCCTGAAAGACAATACGTATTCTATCCAGAAGAAAGGGGAAGCGGCTCAGGTATATAACTTTCCGCCGGAGTACTCCACCTGGTACGTCGGGTCCAGCTACTTGGACGGGACCCAGCAGGCCATCCACGTGGAACTGATGGACGAGGATCCGGAGGAGATGACTATGGGTTGGCTGAATGGAGAAATTCCCCCGGCGGTGGCGGGTAAACTCACTGCCATTTCCAAGGAGTTTTATGATAAGTATCCGTGGGCAAGTGCAAAACTGGGCACGATGAGGGTAGGAAAGGATAAAATGCTGGACTGCCATATGGGCCAGGGCGGTAACGTAAAGCTGGACGGAAGCAGCCAGATCTGGCTTAAGGAAAAGAGCGGCAGCAAGGCATACTCCGGAGAGTATCAGCTCCTGTTCGTCTTTGTCTTCACGAACCAGGACTACGACCCGGAGACAGACAGCTATGTTTCTGACGGCGATGAATATACCATCTGCTGCAACGCGACTTTGACTGAGCTGGTGGCCGATTTGTCCTATTTCAACCTGAATTACGAAAGCAACTGGGTCGCCCCCGGCCGGTCCATCACCCTCACGGCGTCCTGGACCCCCGGCGCCAGTTTCGACTGGAGCAAGGTCGCCCTTACCGGTCAGACCCGCAACGGCTCTTCCGGCAACTGGTTCAGCTGGAATGCCGCCACGCAAACGCTCACCGCCACGCAATCGGCTGAAAACCAGGAGGTCAAACTCACCTTTGGCTACACCGGCACTGAAATGACAGAAAAGATATCCCTCTACAACGGTCCGGGTTACTCTTCGTTCACACTTTCACCGCAAAACAGTTCCGCCGATTTTGTTTTGGTCGAGAACGATCCCGCCTACGGATGGAGCAGCGACTCCATCTATTTCACGCCAGAGGAATGGACGCCCAATAGCTATTCTTTCAACGGCTACGGTATAGAGATTGATCCTGCGACGGAGAACTATAACAAGCTGTATTACAATCCTTACGGAAAATATGTCGACTTTAAAAAAGGTATTCCGGAGGGGAATTTCAACCTGATTTTCCGCAGCGTGACCGACCACAGTGCCAAGTTCACCATTCCCGTAAAGGTGGTCAAGCACAAGGCGATTTCCTTCCAGATTACCTATAAGCATAAAAACGGAGCATTTGAGCCTTGGACCAGCGGGGGTGAAAACGGCGTCTGCAATTATCCTATGGGGATGGAACTGGGTGTAATCACAAATCCCGAAGATTGCTACTGGGATTGGTCGCACGTTGAACTCGCGAGTAACGAACAGAATTACAGCTTCGAGGGACACGGTGGACGCGATGATCATCCGAAGCTGTTCCTGAAGGCCAGCACCGGTAGTACTCAACACGGCGATCAGGTAATCTTCCGCCTCAAGTGGGATAACAGAAAGAAGTCTGAGATTTACGTAGACCACAATTAAAATCACTATCTTTGCCCCTGATATGGAACAATTCGACGCACTGGATGTCATTGCCCGTACCAGGGGCAAAGTAGAAATGGACGGCAAACCCACGGGGGAGAATCTTTTCCTCCTCTGGGGCGGGCTGGTCGCTGTGTTTTTCCTCTTGCAGTTCGTCCTGTGGGAGTGGCTGCACCAGGATTGGTGTATGTGGATATGGACGGGCGCCGTCGTCATCGGCTGGCCGTGGATGATTGTGCTGCTGCGAAAGGACCACAGACGCACCCATCTGCGCACCCACGCGTCCAAAATCATCCTGGACGTATGGATTTTCGTGGGAGTCGCCTGCTTCGTGGGCGGCCTGGCCTTCGGGTTTGCCGATAAGTTTGAAACCTTCGCGATGCCTTTCATCGGCCTGCTGGTCGGAATCGGCGCATTCGTGACCGGCGAGGTGAACCGCTTCCGCCCCAAAATCATCGGTGGAATCGTGGGTTCGGCCATCGGCATCGTTTCCTTCCTCCTTCAGGGAGACTGTTGGACGTGGCAGATGTTCGCCCTGGCGCTTGTATCCATCGTCTCCCTCGTTATTCCCGGATACCTTTATAAAAGAAGTTTGAAGAATGGAGTTTAAGGACCTGGATCCCATCCTGCACAACGAGCTCCGGCTGAAAGTGATGGCCGCCCTCGATTCGCTGGACGACGCCGACTTCGTGTACCTAAAAGGTCTCACGAAGGCGACGGCGGGGAACCTGTCCGTCCAACTCACGCGCCTCCAGGAGTCCGGCTACATCAAGGTCTCCACCAGCGGCGCCGGCCGCGGTTCGCACACCGTATGCCGCATCACGCCTAAAGGAATCAGCGCTCTCCGGGCGTACCAGAAAGCGCTGATGTCCTATTTCGGCCAGTAGCCTATTTCTTATACCGGAACTGCTTCCCGCTTTCGGGCAGGGTGAAGGTGATTTCATCCAGGTCTGGGAGGTCGGCCACGATGTGCCATTTCACGCCGGCGAGGGCGTCCGGGAGCATCTTGTCGTAGGCCGCCTTGAAGGCAGGGGCGTCGGCGATGGGAACCGGGAGGGTGTAGGTGCGCCAGACGATGGGCACCTGGATGTCCACCGGACGGTCCGTGCCGGGGATTTGCCGCAGGGTGGTCCCGCCGAGAACGAGCGGGAAGGTCTCTGTCTCGGCGTCGTACGGGCGCAGCATCAGGGTGAAGTTCGCCGATTTGATATAGGCGTCAAAGATGCCGCCGGTCTTTTTCTCGACGTAGGCCTCCTGCAGGGCGGGATCGGCCATCCTTTCCTGGAACTGACTCTCCTTCTCGAACTCGTCCTTCGTATTATATTGGGCCGATATCCGCTTCTTGCAGATGCTGTAGGCGAAGGGACGGAAGCTGTAGCCGATGGCCGCCTCCAGCTGCTTCCAGGCATTCTCCTTGCCGCGTTCGGCGAAGACGCAGGGGATGAGGATCTCCCCGGTGGTGCCGTCCAGCATGCCCCAGAGATCGCCCTTTTCTACCAGCGTCACGGGACCGTAGTCCTTGAGCACCATGCTCTCATAGTTGTCGTAGGGGAGCTGGATGGGGTTCATCTGCAGGTCGAAGGCCTTGGTCTTGCCGTCCTTTTTCGCCCAGATGTATTTCCCGTCGGTGGTAATGCTGCTGGCCCCAGAGAGAACCTCGTTGCCGTTCCAGTCCAATAGGCGAATCTCCCAGTACTGGTAGAACTCGCTCTTCTCGTCATAAATGTAGTGGTCCGATTTGACGTGGGAACGGGATATTTTGAGGTATTCGGTGCCCGGTAGCGGCTCTACCAAGTCCACCCAATAGTCGGTGGCATAGGGATAACTCCCTTTCGGATTAAGGCTGGTTCGTTTGTTGTTGGCCCACCAGGTTGCATATATCAGATTTGAGGTGGCCCCATCGTTCAATCCGCTGGTAGACAACTTTCCCAGGGGGAGGACCTCCTTCAAGGTCCCGTCCTGAATTCTGTAAAAGCCGACTTCGTGAATGGCATGCGTTTCCTTTTTACGGTTGGGCTCTTTTACGCCGCTAATATAAACGGAATCCGGGATGCCATAGACAAAGCTGTCCATAAACAGGAGGCCGTTCATCCGTTCGGGGCAGCCTTTCATCGGCCCTTTCTCCGAATCCACGAAGTACATACGCACGGGGATGCGCGTTCCCACCGGGACCTTATCCTTCAACTTAAGTTTCTGGTATTCTTTTACCTGTTTATTTGATGCGGGCTCATAACCGGGGAGGTACCAATGAGTGATGGTGTCCCAGATGCAGCGGCCCTGGGCTCCGGGGGATAGTTTCTGGCAGACGTGTACTTCATAGTTGCCGTATGCCTTGGCTTCGGCGTCCAGTTTCAACTGGGCCTCATAGCGCTCCGACCATTCTTTGTTTAATTCGCGGAATGCCGCTGCCTCGTAGGTCGCAGTGGTTTTTTGCTGTGCCGCGGCCGGCAGAACTGCCAGGGCCAGTGCCAGGAATGAGAGAATCTTTTTCATATTCTGTGTGTATTTGTCACAAAGATAGCCGATTTTCTGAAGGGTTCTGTAGTGATTTTCACTACATCATACTTTCTCTTACGTCCTCCTCCCAGTCGTAGTCGATTTCCCGTTCGGGCTCCTCGTTCAGTCCGGGGTCGAATTCCTGGATGGGGCAGAGCAGTTCCGTGGCCGTCATTTCCTCGATGATTTCCTGGAGGTGGGCGGGGAGTTTGGGGAACAGATTATAGCCGATTCGGCCTTCCAGCCAGTTCACGCTGTGGCTGTAGGAGTAAATGCTTTTGCCCGGCGCGGGTCCTTCCGGGGAAATGACGAAGGCGATGGACTGCCAGCCCAGGCTGGTGCGGGTCTTCTTGCAGACGGCCAGGAACCAGCCCTCCCGGCAGAGGCCGTAGACCACCTCCGCCGCTACGTGAGGCCGGTCCACCGCCCAGTTCTTGCAGAGTTCCAGAAGGGCCCCCAGATGCTTCGGTTCGGCCGGGCTTTCCGGGCCGATGAGCCGCTCCGTCCAGTGCGGGGCGTCCTTCATCGATTCCGCGCCCTCCCAGGCTCCGTCCTTGTAGCGGATGACGGGGTCGATGTCACCATCGGCCCGCCTGGGTAGCCCCAGCGAGGGCATATGCCGGGCCCGCGCCTGAATCTTCGACGCCTTCAGCCGCTCCTGGGCCGAAAGTGTGAGCGGCGCCAGCAGCAGGCCGATGAGGACGATATAACGGAACCACTTCATCCGTAGGGACAAAGATAGCATAAAAAAAGAGGAAATCCATTCGGAAATCCTCTGTAGTAGCGGAGGCAGGACTCGAACCTACGACCTCCGGGTTATGAGCCCGACGAGCTACCGACTGCTCTACTCCGCGGTTTGGGATTGCAAAGGTAAGCTAAAAATTCGGAACCGCCAAATTTTATTGCAGGAACGCGAGAATATCGTCCATCGCGTCGCGCGGGAAGGCCTTCTGCTCGCCGGAGACGAGGTTCTTGATGTTCACCGTGCCGGCCTCCATCTCGGACGATCCGTTGATGGAGATGAAGGGGATGGCGCGTTTTTCCGCGTATTCGAACTGTTTGCGCAACTTCGAGGGCTCCGGATACACTTCCACGGCCACGCCGGCGGCGCGAAGGGCGGAGGCGATGGGCAGGACGTAGCGGAGTTCATCGGCCCCCATCACTGCTAAGAGGAGCTTCGTGGACGAGGCGAGCGAGGCGGGGAAAAGGTCCAGGCCGGTGAGGACGTCGTAGATGCGGTCCGCGCCGAAGGAGATTCCCACGCCGGAGAGGTCCGGAAGGCCGAAGATGCCGGTGAGGTTGTCGTATCGGCCACCGCCGCAGATGCTCCCGATCTCCCAGTCCTGCGCCTTCACTTCGAAGATGGCGCCGGTGTAGTAATTCAGTCCGCGGGCAAGGGAGAGGTCCAGCGAAACCGGGGCCGATACGCCCGCGGCGCTGATGAGGCCGAAGAGCTCCTCGAGCTCATCCAGGCCGCGGAGACCGGTCTCGGAGACCACGCCGGAGGCGCTGCCGCCGTTAAAGAGCCGCTTCATCGCGGCCAGTTTTTCTGCGAATCCGCCTTCCAGCGACAGGATTTCCTCGATGACGGCGATGCCATCGGCCTGCAGGCCCTTCAAGGCCATTTCCTCCTTCACCTTCTCCAGGCCGATTTTGTCCAGCTTGTCGATGGCAACGGTGATATCCACCACCTTGTCCGGAGCGCCGGCGATTTCCGCGAAGCCGGTGAGGACCTTCCTGTTGTTGATGAGGATGCGCACGCGGACGCCGAGGCGCGCGAAAACGCCGTCCACCATCTGCACCAGTTCCAGTTCGTTCACCTGGCTTTTCGAGCCGATGACGTCTACGTCGCACTGGTAGAACTCGCGGTAGCGGCCTTTCTGGGGACGGTCCGCGCGCCAGACGGGCTGGATCTGGAAGCGCTTGAAGGGGAAGGAAATTTCGTTCTGATGCTGCACGACGTAACGGGCGAAAGGAACCGTCAAATCATAGCGCAGCCCTTTTTCACAAACCTGAGGGGTGAGGGGTTTGTCGAAATCCACCTCGGAAAAGGCGTCCCCGGAATTGAGGATGCGGAACAGTAGTTTGTCGCCTTCCTCGCCGTACTTACCCAGCAGGGTGGAAAGATTCTCCTGGGCGGGCGTCTGGATTTCCTGGAATCCGTAAGTGCGGAACACATTGCGGATTACGTCGAATATATAGTTCCGGCGGGCCATTTCGGCCGGACCGAAATCCCGCGTCCCCTTGGGTATGGAAGGCTTCTGAACGGACATTTCTCGAAAGTTTTCCACAAAGTTAAGAAAAAAGTGTTATATTTGCATTCCCGACGCGGAATTAGCTCAGTTGGTAGAGCGGCGGCTTCCCAAGCCGCAGGTCACGAGTTCGAACCTCGCATTCCGCTCCAATGGACAAATTGATAGCACTAAACCCGAATGAGGTAGTAGCGTACCTTCAGAAGCGGCCTTGGGACTTCACGAAGGCCGATTTGCTAAGATTCATCACCGAGAAAGGCATCCGGATGATCGACTTTATGTATCCGGCCGAAGACGGGAGGGTGAAAACCCTTAATTTCACCGTCAATAACCTGGAGTATGCGGAAACCGTTCTCACGGAAGGGGAGCGCGTGGACGGCTCCAGCCTGTTCCCTTCCTTCATCGAGGCGGGGAACAGCGACCTTTACGTGGTCCCGCGCTATCGGACCGCCTTCGTGGATCCCTTCAACGAGATACCCACGCTGTGCCTGCTGTGTTCTTTCCTCGGCCGGGACGGAAAACCCTTCGACTGTGCCCCCCACGCCACGCTCCTGAGGGCCGAAAAAGCCTTCGAGGCTTCCACCGGTCTGCAGTTCGAGGCGATGGGCGAGCTGGAGTATTACGTCATCACGGAGGAAGATCAGCTCTTCCCGGCTACGGACCAGAAGGGCTACCACGAGAGCGAACCCTTCGCCAAGCTGAACGATTTCCGCCGCGCCTGTATGGACCACGTGGCCAAAACCGGCGGCCAGATCAAATACGGCCACTCCGAAGTGGGAAATTTCACCCTGGACGGGAAGGTGTATGAGCAGAACGAGATCGAGTTCCTTCCCTGTCCCGTGGAAACGGCCGCCGACCAGCTTCTCCTGGCGAAATGGGTCATCCGTAACCTGGCCTACAAGTGGGGTCTGGACGTGAGTTTCGCGCCCAAAATCACCACCGGGAAGGCCGGTAGCGGGATGCACATCCATATGCGTCTGATGAAGGACGGGCAGAATGTCACCCTGGGGGCCGATGGCCGCCTCTCCGAAGAGGCCCGCGCCGCCATCGCCGGGCTGATGAAGATGGCCCCGTCCATCACGGCTTTCGGCAACAAGAACCCCACCTCCTACTTCCGCCTGGTGCCGCACCAGGAGGCTCCCACCAACGTCTGCTGGGGCGACTGCAACCGCAGCGCGCTGGTGCGCGTCCCCCTCGGCTTCCCGGGGAAGCAGACCTTCGAGATGCGTTCGCCGGACTGTTCGGCCGATATCTACCAGCTGATGGCCGGCCTTTGCGTGGCGGCCCGTATCGGCCTGGAGATGCCCCGCGAGGAGGCTTTGAAACTGGCCGACGAGACCTACGTGGATATGGACATCCATAAGAAGGAGAACGCCGCCAGGCTCGCAACCCTGCAGCAACTTCCCACCTGCTGCACCGAGAGTGCAGACTGCCTGGAGGCTGTGCGCACTATCTATGAGCAGGCCGATGTCTTCCGCCCGCGGATGATCGACGGTATCCTCAAGGCTCTGCGCTCCTACGGAGATGCGGATCTTCACCGCGAGGCCCGCGGCGACACCAAGCTGATGCGGAAACTGGTGACGCAGTACTTCTACTGCGGATAATTTTTTTTGCTTGGGCAATAGTTTGGCGCAAGATAGCCGTATCTTTGCCGCGAAATTGAGTTGTTTTTTCAATTCGATTTGATTAACTTTGTAGATGCGGTTTTACAGGACGTCCGCCTAATTTAATTTTTATTGCTATGGCAAAAGATGAAATTGGAGCAGCCAAGCTCAAAGCCCTCCAGGCAACCATCGACAAAATCGAGAAGGATTACGGCAAAGGCACCATTATGAAGCTGGGAGACCAGCCGCAGTGGGACGCTGCCCAGGTGATTCCCAGCGGTTCCATCTCGCTGGACCACGCCCTGGGCATCGGCGGTTACCCTAAAGGCCGTATCATCGAGATCTATGGCCCGGAAAGCTCCGGTAAAACCACCCTCGCCATCCACGCCATCGCCCAGGCCCAGAAGGCCGGCGGCATTGCGGCCATCATCGACGCAGAGCACGCGTTCGACCGCACCTACGCCAAGGCGCTGGGCGTGGACCTGGACACCCTGCTCATCTCCCAGCCGGACAACGGCGAGCAGGCCCTCGAGATTGCGGACAACCTCATCCGTTCGGGCGCCCTGGACATCGTGGTCATCGACTCGGTGGCCGCCCTCACGCCGCGTGCGGAGATTGAAGGCGAGATGGGGGACAACAAGGTGGGCCTGCAGGCCCGTCTGATGTCACAGGCCCTCCGCAAACTCACCGCCAACATTTCCAAGACCGGCACCTGCTGCATCTTCATCAACCAGCTGCGCGAGAAGATCGGCGTGATGTTCGGCAACCCGGAAACCACCACCGGCGGCAATGCGCTTAAATTCTATGCCTCCGTGCGCCTGGACATCCGCCGCACCACCCAGATCAAGGACGGCGACGAAGCCCTGGGCAACCGCGTGAAGGTGAAAGTGGTCAAGAACAAAATGGCCCCGCCCTTTAAGAAAGCGGAATTCGACATCGTCTTCGGGGAAGGCATTTCCCGCAGCGGCGAAATCGTGGACCTGGGCGTAGAGCTGGGCATTCTCCAGAAAGCCGGTTCCTGGTTCAGCTACGGAGACTCCAAACTCGCACAGGGCCGCGAAGCCTGCAAGCAACTGATGGCGGATAACGTGGAGCTGGCAGAGGAAATCGAAGCCAAGATCCGCGAGGCCCTCTCCGCGGTGCAGGACTAATCCATTTACGTGTTTTTACCATCTTTAGCACGCTGGGACCCCTCAGTGTGCTTTAGATGGTTCATTTCGCCATTTGTCCGGTCTACCCGACGATCTTACCTTGATTTTAACCACAAAACCGAGGTATGATTGCACGCACGGCCGGGGGGAATACAGGCAGGTAGATTATTCCGCCGGGGCGAGCAGGCAGCGGGACAGGCCGGCGTAATGTTCTTCGGACAGGATGCCGGCCAGATGCAAGCCGTCCAGCGTGCATTCTGCGGCGGGATGGTGTTCCCGGTACAGGACGATGCTGTGGGCCTCGGCCCTGGAGATGTGGGGGTGATGGGATAAATCGGCCTCCGGCAATGTCCAGATGGGGAAAGGCGTAGGTTTGGAGCAATAGATGAGATCCCGCATTCCGTCCAGTTTTTCCTCGTCGAAGTGATAGATTTCCGTGAGCTGTTCCACCGTGGAATAGCCGCCCAGCCGCTCGCGGTACCACACCACTTTCCCGGCGAAGTAAGGCCCTATCCCCGGCAGGTCCAGCAGTGCCAGGCTATCGGCTTTGTTGATATCCAGCCGCGGGATGTCGATGAAGGGGGCCAGGCGTTCATACACGCTGTCCGCCACCACATAGCTCTTCGCGAAGTCCGCTTTCCGGCGGAATCGGCCGCCCTTTTGCCGATAATGGTCGATGGAAAGCGCCTGCTTCTCGCTGAAACCCAGTCGCCGGAGGTCTTCCACGCTCACGGTGTTGGGGTTGAAGCGGAAGGTCTCCACCCGGCGCGGCGACGCCTTTTCGCGAATCTTGATGGCTTCGGGGCTGTGGTGTGCGTTATGGCGGGTGGTTTTGCTCGCGGTTCCTTCTTTGGAGACCGCGGTGCCAGTCGTTGAATGGGAGGTCTCCGGTGAGGCTGCATCTTCCGGCGGGGCCTCGTACACATACACCGTATCCGGCCGGTCGCGGTTGGCGACAAGGCGGGTAACGGCGGCCTTGTGTACGAACACGGCCACTTCATAGCCGATAATGAGGAATACCAGGGCGATGGCGCCCGTTACGAAACTGGCGGTTAAAGGACCGTCATCCTTCTTCTTCGGTGGGGTCATAGCGCTTTTTCTTCGCTGCTTTTACAGGCGGGACCCCACCCACCACGATTACAATTTCTCCTTTGGGTTCGTGTTCGCGGAACCAATCGGCCACCTGGGCCAGCGTTCCGCGCTTGTGCTCTTCGTGCACCTTGGATATTTCCCGGGCGACGGAACAGGGCCTCTCTGCGCCGAAGAACTGCACGAGCTGATCGAGTGTTTTGACGAGCCGATAAGGCGACTCGTAAAACACCATCGTGCGTTCTTCTGCGGCGAGTTCCTGCAGCCGGGTTTGCCGGCCCTTCTTCTGAGGAAGGAAGCCTTCGAAGACGAAACGGTCGCAGGGCAGGCCGCTGGATACCAGAGCCGGAATGCAGGCCGTGGCGCCGGGAAGCGTTTGTACTTCAATCCCTTCTTCGGCGCAGGTGCGGGCGAGCAGAAAGCCCGGGTCCGAGATGCCGGGCGTGCCGGCGTCCGAGACCAGCGCTACGTTCAAGCCGCCCAGGATGCGCTCCTTCACCAGCTGCACCGTCTGGTGTTCGTTGAACTTGTGATGGCTCTGCAGCGGCTTGTGGATGTTATAGTGCTTCAGAAGGACCGAGGACGTGCGGGTGTCCTCGGCCAGGATGAGATCCGCCTCCTGCAGCACCTTGACGGCACGGAGGGTCATATCATCCAGATTGCCCACCGGCGTGGGTACGATATAGAGTTTCCCTGCCACTAGCCCAGCTTTTTACGGATGGCCATCATAAAGCGGTAGGCCACTTCCGAGCCCAGATTCCACTGCGGGAAATGCGCCTGGATGTAGGCGACGGCTTCGTCCAGGCTGGTCATATTGTTGAGTTCCGCGATAGTATTGTCGTACAGCGCGAAATCCTCCTTGAACAGCGTGCCGATGAACTGGGCCCTGTCCAGCAGCGAAATGCCGCTGCGGATGTTCTTCACCTGCAGGCCCGGCTTGTCCCGCCGCCAGGGCATATTGGATGTGTCTGGAGCCGGCGCCGCCGGGGCGGGTGATGCCTCCTGAGGAGCATCGGCCTTCTTTTCAGCGACGATGGGGGCGTCATCTGCCGCGGCGGCAGCGACAGGCTCCTCCGCCACGGGCTCAGGTTCCGGCTCGGGCATCGGCTCCGGTTCCACGACCGGCTCTTCGAAGGCCATCTCCACCTCTACGGGGATATCTTCTTCGGCCGGGACCTCAGGTGCGGGTTCTTCAAACACCGGTGCGGGCTCCTCAACTGCAGGCGCCACGGCGGCCACCCCGATTTCCAGACCTGTGAAATCCACGCCGTCCGGGGCTTCATCGGCCGAAACGGGCTCCTCCGCGGCCTTTTCCTGTATGGCGGAAATGCGCTCCTCCAGAGCGGCGATGCGCGATTTCAGTTCCGCCAGCTCTTTTTGACATCCCTGCAGAAAATCCAGTTCACTTTTATCCATATTATTCGTATATTTGCAGAACAAGTGTTCACCTAACAAAGTTACGGAAATGTTTTTGGAAAATGCAAAAAAATCGGGTTGCATCGAAGTGATTTGCGGCTCTATGTTCTCGGGAAAGACGGAAGAACTCATCAGAAGGCTCAAGAGGGCCCAGTTCGCCAAGCAGAAGATCGCCACGTTCAAGCCCACCATCGACACACGTTATTCGGAGCTGGATGTGGTCTCGCACGATTCCCACAGCATTTCCTGTACGCCCATCAAGTCGCCCTCCCGGATGCTTCAGATCGATCCGGACGTGCAGGTGGTGGGTATCGATGAAGTCCAGTTCTTCGACGACAGCATCATCGAGGTGGTCCAGGTGCTGGCGAACAAGCGCGGGGTGCGCGTAATCATCGCCGGCCTGGATATGGACTATATGGGGAAACCCTTCGGGCCGATGCCCGGCCTCCTCGCCATCGCGGAAGATGTGCAGAAGGTCCACGCCATCTGCGTGCACTGCGGCGCCCTGGCCAATCACTCGCACCGTCTCTCCGCCAGCAAGAAGCTGGTGGTCCTGGGCGAAAAAGACACCTACGAGCCCCTCTGCCGCGAATGTTACCAAAAAGCGCTGGAAGAGGATAAGGCGTAGCGCGTCTCCTCATCCCACAAACCCCTTAAGCCCCCGTCCGGGCTTGATATTTCCCGTGGAAATCATTATTTTTGCAATGTATGAAAACCAAGCTGCTGGGAAAGACTCCGGACGAGTTGAAACAGATTGCGCTGGAGGCGGGCTTGCCGGCTTTTGCCGGGAAGCAGATGGCCCAGTGGCTGTATCAGAAGCGGGTCAGAAGCATCGATGAGATGACGAACCTGTCCAAGCAGGGCAGGGAAGTGCTTGCCGGTAAATATGAGGTTGGTTATCAGCCGCCCGTGGACGTTCAGATCTCCCAGGACGGCACGAAGAAGTACCTCTTCCCGGTGAAATGCCGGATGGGGGCCGATCAAACCGAAGGAGCTTCGCGCGAGGAGGAATCCTGCATCGAGGCCGTTATGATTCCGGACCAGGACCGCAAGACCCTCTGCGTGAGTTCGCAGGCGGGCTGCAAGATGGGCTGCAAGTTCTGTATGACGGGCCGTCAGGGTTTCCACGGCAATCTCACAGCCGCAGACATCCTCAACCAGTTCTTCGCCATCGAAGAGGCCGGGGAACTCACCAATGCCGTCTTTATGGGAATGGGCGAGCCGTTGGACAATTGGGATGAAGTCAAACGCGCGATTGAAATCCTCACCGCGGACTGGGGCCTGGCCTGGAGCCCGAAACGCATTACGCTCAGTACCATCGGCGTACTTCCCAAACTGAAACAGTTCCTGGAGGAGAGCAAGTGCCACCTGGCCGTGAGCCTGCACAATCCCTTCCCGGAGGAGCGCGCGGAGCTGATGCCGGTCCAGAAAGCCTGGTCCATCACGGAGGTTGTCCGTCTTATCAAGCAATATGATTTCACCGGCCAGCGCCGGGTGAGCTTCGAATACACGGTCTTTGAAGGCTGGAACGACAGCGAAAGACACGCTAAGGAACTGATCAAACTCCTCAGCCACCTGGAGTGCCGGGTGAACCTCATCCGCTTCCACCGCATCCCGGACTTCCCGTACGGCCCGGCCGGCGCGGAGAAGATGGAAGCCTTCAAGAACCGCCTCAACGAAGGCGGACTCACTGCCACCATCCGCGCCTCGCGCGGGGAAGACATTTTCGCCGCCTGCGGCCTCCTGGCCGGCCGCCACAACCCCGGCCGCCACAACCAACCGGAACTATGAGAAAAGTCGTCATTATACTGGCCCTGCTGCTCGCTGCGGGGCAGATAAAAGCCCAGAAGATTACGGATCCGCCTTCTTCCACCTTCGGTCTGGACGAGGAAGACGCCAAAGCGGTGATGGAAATCCGCAACCGGATGGCATCCATCCGCAGGACGCGTCCCACGGTGGCCCTGGTCATCTCCGGCGGCGGAGCGAAAGGCGCCGCGGCCGTGGGCGTACTGAAGTACCTGGAGCAGTTCGAATTCCCGATCGATATGGTCGTTGGAACCAGTATCGGCGGCCTCCTGGGCGGTATGTATTCCCTGGGTTATAACGCAGACTACCTGGACAGCCTCTTCCATCATATGGACTGGAATATGGCCTTGAGCGACAAAGTGGACCGCAAGTATCAGCCCTACTCCCGCATCCGCAACAAGGAGAAGTACCTCCTTTCCTTCCCCTTCTACTATAAGGCCGATGATTACAAGAACTACATCCAGGGCGAGATGCCCTTCGCCGCCGGCCGCTCCCGGGAACTGAAACTGGGTGCGGAGCAGGAGGATATGAGCGAGCTGGTCCGCGGCAACCTGCTGGGCAGCCTTCCCTCGGGCTTTGTCTTCGGCCAGAACGTGAACCACGTCATCACTTCCAGGACGGTGGGCTACAGCGATTCCACGAACTTTTTCAAGTTCCCCATTCCCTTCGCCTGCGTGGCGACGGATATGGTTTCCGGCAAGGCGAAGGTGTGGCACAACGGCTCCATCAACGTGGCCCTGCGCTCCACGATGTCCATTCCGGGCCTCTTCGCGCCCGTCCGCACGAACGGGATGGTGCTGGTGGACGGCGGGATGCGCAACAATTTCCCGGTGAACATCGCCAAGCGGATGGGGGCCGATGTAGTCATCGGCATAGACCTCTCGGAGCAGTCCCTCCAGGCCGATGAAATCCAGAACCTGGCAGATGTGATGATGGCGGGGATGGACCTCTTCTCCAACGACGCCTTCGCCATCAACCAGAAGCTGCTGGACATCCGCATCCACCCGGATATGTCGGGCTATAATATGCTCAGCTTCAACGAGGCGGCGGTGGATACGCTATTTAACAGGGGCTACAAGGCGGCGCAGGAGGTCGATGCGGAACTGAGAGCCCTCCGCCAGCGGCTGGGCTCGGAGAAGCTCCGGTGGAATGCCCCGCCGGCGGTGGACATCGACACCACGCCGGTGCGTATCGGCCACATAGAAGTGGTGGGCGTGGACGAAGAGGATGCCGAATACATCAAGGAAAAGATGCACGTGAAGCCCTACAAGGTGGTGAACCGCGACATTATCGAGGAGGACATCGCCACCATCTTCGGCAAGGGGGCCTACGACTACGTGAACTACGAACTGCGCGGGGACAGAGCGCCCTACACGCTCCGCGTATCCTGCAAACGGGGGCCGATGCACAAGATCGGCTTCGGCGCCCGGATGGACTCGCAGGAGCTGGTGTCCCTGCTGCTGAATGTGGGCCTGAACACCAATGCGATGCGCGGATCGTCGCTGGATATCACCGCCCGCGTGAGCACGCACCCGTATCTGGACCTGCTCTATGCCTACAACGGCCGGCATTTCGCCACGTTCAACGCCCGGGCGAACATCTATTACAAGGAAGGTCTCACAGTTCTCGGAAAGGACGGCGAACCGGACGTGTTCTCCCACATCCTTACCAACCAGGAGCTGTTCTTCTCCAATATGCACTGGTCCAGCTTCGATATGCGCGTGGGCCTGCGGAACCAGTTCTACTACACCTTCAACGACCTTACGCACGGGGGCGCCCTGAACGGCACTGTGGACATCCCGAGCTTCTTCCTGGAAGGGCGGGTGGAGACCCTGGACGACGGTTATTTCCCCAGCAAGGGCGTATCGGCCGGCTTTAACGGGGGGGTCTATTATACGGGCTTCGACCCGGACAATGCCCAGAAGGTGATGGGCGTCGTGGACTTCGACACCCGTGTGCCCGCTTCCTTCGGCCGCTTTGCGCTGGTCCCGCAGCTGGACGTCCGCTACGTAATGGCCCAGGAAGCCCCGCCGCTTCTGCAGAACTACCTGGGCGGCGCGATGAAAGGCCGCTATTTCGAGCAACAGATTCCCTTCGTGGGCATTATGAACAATCTCACGATGAAGGACTTCCTGGCGGTGGCCAAACTCGAAGCCCGCTACCGGATAGGGGAGAACAACTACGTGAGCCTGTTCGGCAACGCGGCGGTGAATTCGGAGAACATCAGCACCATTCCGGACGCGGACTTCCTCTCGGGCTTCGGCGCGGGTTATGCCTACGATTCCATCGCGGGTCCGCTGCAGTTCCAGGTCTTCTATTCGGGCTACACCAAGAAGGTCGGGGCGTATTTCTCGCTGGGATTCCACTTCTAGGACTATGGATGAAAAGCAGTCACTCTCGCGTCTGCAGCGCCTGTGTTCCAAGGCGGAGTATTGCCGGGCCGATGTCCGCCGCAAGGCGCTGAAGGACCTGGAAGGGGAGGCCGATGCCGCCGACCGCGTGGTAGCTTCGCTGGTGAAGGAGGGCTATGTGGACGACGTGCGGTATGCATCGGCCTTCGCCCGCGAGAAGGCGTCCATCCAGGGCTGGGGCCCCATCAAAATCCGTTTCCAGCTACGCGCGAAGGGCATTTCGGAGGCCGATATTGCATCGGCCCTGGAGGAGATCGAGCCGGAGAAGGCGGATTCACGCCTGGACAAGCTCCTCGCCGCCAAGGCTCGTACGCTGGAAGGGGATCCGCAGTTCCGGCTGAAGCTCATCAAGTTCGGCCTCTCCCGGGGCTACGACTATTCCGCCGTGGAGGCGTCCCTGGGGCGGATTCAAAAATAATTCGTATCTTTGCAGTCCTTTAATGGTAAGGCGATCTGTCGCGGCGTCTCGGCGCCGAGGAAAGTCCGCACAGGAAAGGGCACCCGTCTGTGGAAAGCACAGTGGGGAGTAATCTTCAGGCAGTGTAACAGAGAATAACCGCCGAAAGGTAAGGGTGAAAACGCGGGGTAAGAGCCCACGACGCTGTATGGCGACATCCAGCGGGTACGCTGCCCGGGCCTGCAAGACCAAATATACCGGCAGATGAGGGCTGCCCGTCCGATGCCGGGGGGTAGGTTGCGTTAGATAAATGACAGATTCAAAAACAGAAAGCGGCTTACGGCCTTGCCATCTTTTATCCCCGGGTGACGCCCGGGGATTTTTTTGTAATTTATACTGAGCCCGGAGGGGCGACAGGCGTCCGGGGGACTCCGTTCGCTATGCTCACTCCGGCCCCTCCCACCGTATCCTGCGTCCTCGCTGTCGCGAGAACTTGTCTCCGGCGGGCCCCTCTTTTAGATTTGCACCATGATTTCAATATGGAATCGTGGTGCTCTTTTGTTGTATCTTTGACATTGAGTTGAGAGTGGTGAACTAAGGGCCCCGTTAGACAAGTATCCAGAGGGGGTATGAGACTCACTCTC
>JAEEGL014976388.1_pt1 | contig 24578 bp, 12 predicted proteins | sample 9134231 | NCBI WGS metagenome assembly JAEEGL01 (sample SAMN16246548, study PRJNA631951) | gut metagenome | biome: gut microbiome; feature: rumen; material: fiber-attached | host: Bos | place: Iran: Karaj | collected 2018-10
AGTTGGTGGATGTGAACTGTAAGAATAAGTTTGAGGAGAATATCGCCAACAGTGACCTGCACATGCGCGTCAATACCAAGGGCTATTCAGCAGCCAGTTTTACGACATCCGCCATCGATACACTGATCCGTCGTGGTGAGGAAGAGGCAATGCGTCATTGGGATGAGTTGATGGCGCTGAAGAAGGAGATCGGCATCGATGACTCCTTTACTCCGAGAAAACAGATACCGCCAAGACCTGCACAAGAGAAGTATAATACATACCAAGGAAGAAATCTCGTGGGAGGACTGGCTGTTCGCTTCGATACGGAGGAGCGTGTGGCTATGCAGGCGAATGTGCAGGTGCCACTGAAGACGAAGATGCCAACGAATGTTGAGGCGACGCTGCGACTGGGCAAACGTATCATGGGACGTTTGGATCTTTCGCAGTTCATGGAAAATAAGATGGATGAGAACACGATTCCGATGTTCATGGGGAGATTGTCGTATATCTATCGGAGAAATGAACTGAATATCTATGACCATGGAAAGAAAAACCATAATGTCACATACGACCAGCATACGGTTGACTTGGAGTTGCTGAACTTCAATGTCCGGCATTTCAACGTGGAGTTTGGCGCTATCTATGACTATTATGATTTCCGTTCGATATTGGTGGCTTACAATGTAGATAATCCTGGAGAAGACCTGGAGGATACACATTTCTACAGATATTACGCCCGTGTGAACTACAACTCAGAGGATAAGTGGAATTTCCCGACACGTGGTGCAAGGTTTCAGGCACGTTATGCTTATTACTCGGATAACCTCAGTGAAATAAAGGGACATGCGGGTATGAGTGCTGTCAGTGCGATGTGGCGAATGTCATTCCTCTTAGGACATAAACTGACCATTCAGCCTATGACCTATGGGCGTCTGCTCTTCGGTCCGCAACAACCTGTACCTTTGAGGAATATGATCGGTGGTGATTGGTTTGGTCATTATTCCTATCAGCAGATGCCCTTTGCGGGAGTAGGGTATATGGAGTTTACCAATTCGCACTTCATCGCCGCACAACTCCAGGCTCAGCAACAGTTGGGTAACAAACATTATATCTTGCTGAAGTTAGCAGCCGCACAGCATGCGGATAAGTTCAATAAGCTCCTGGACCAGAAAACAACCTTCGGTGTGCAGGGTGTCTATTGCTTCAACTCCCTTCTCGGACCTGTAGGAGCCGCACTAGGCTATAGTAACCTGACCAAGAGAGTAAACTTCTATGTAAACTTAGGATATGAATTCTAATCCACAGTGGGGACAATAAATAAGAAGGATCAGCGATAAACGCTGATCCTTACTTTTCCCAGTAACCCTGAAGGTGTCAGGCTGCTGTCTCCTGTCGCCAATGGATGTGTCTGACGGGTGAGATCCCCATTGCTCGCACCACTTGCCATCCCTACCAGACGGTTCCATAGATTATTGGCCACCTTTATCTCTAATCGGTTCTTTCCTTTTTTCAGATAAGACGTGATATCCAAAGACCACGGAGAGCACCATACGGTACCAGCATACTGTCCGTTGATGATCACTTCCGCAACAGAACCGACGGCATCAAAACTGATATGATAACGGTTCTTCTTATTGATACCATTCACCTTCAAGGTGTTTGTATATGACGCTGTCCCTGAGTAATAACGGATATTGGGCTTATTGCTTTTCGACCAGTCCGACAGTGTCTTCATGCGGATACGGGATGAAGGACCGCCAGCTGTCGGATCAAATGTCACTGTCCATGTTCCTTCAATGGTCTGTTCTTTTATCTTTTTATCGGTCCATAGCGGTGCTGTAGATGGGACATCACTGAAGATGATGAAGAATGACTGTCTAGGCAGCATACGGATATCCAGATTGTCGGGTAACTTATAACGCTCACCGGTCAGAGGATCCCATATTTCTCCATTGCGATGGGGCGTGCGGAAACGGAAGACTCCCTGTATGATCCGGTCACTGTGATTGTCGAGGAAATAGATATCTTCGTTGTCAGTGCGCCGGTGGATATAGTAGAGAGGAGCATTATCGGGTACCTCTATATCAGGATGGATACCTGCTTTTTCCAAAGCGTCTTTCAGATGTTGGCCGCTATGTGGGTCCCAGATAGCGACACCAGCCTGGCGAAAAGCCTCAACCTGACGCTGTGCCTCAGGTGTCAGCGTCTCATCGGGAGGCAATACCAGCATTTGATAACGGATACCCTCGGGTAAGACAATCTTTCCTTGTTCGGCTCTCATACGGTGTAACAGCACATCCGTGGTGAAAGCATCATAATCGTATCCTGTCGGGATGGCTGGCAGGAGATGTCCTAATATCCTTTTAGGTACATCATTACCCAGATACAGACAGAGATCATTCACGGGTTTCCCTTGTCGTAACATCCATGATGTGCGTGCTTGGTAGTCCCAGAAAGAACGGCTCATGGGCCATAACGTATTCAGACGGTTGAGAACATATTGTCGTCCATTAGCCGTGTTAAGCATCCTACCGCTCGGATCATCCTGGTAGGCAGAGGCACATACGACAAACTCATTAATACCGAAACAGTAAGCATAATCTGCCAATGACTTGATGTCTGCAAGTGTATGCCTGTAAGTAACATCTGTAAAAGCTTCGCCAGATGCGATAGCCTTGCCGTAAACATGTGCAGCACTGGAACAGTCTTTAATGTCATAGTTTCCTTCTGTCTGATAACCCCAGAACTCTCCCTGCGGCTTGTCAATCCATTTCTTTACTTCTATATTGTCTCCTGCCATACAGAGGGCACCACCAATAGCCTGGGCTGTGAGTGTCAGTCTCTCTTCATGGCATAACTGGGCTATCTCACCGTAATAATTAACTGTGATGAGATCGCTGATTGTCCTTCGTAGATCATAGAAGAACTGAGTGGCTTTGTCCGTAAGAAGACCACAAGCCATCGTGGGAAGGAACGGCTTCATGGCATATCCTCTACGGACATAGAATTGGTGTGGCATATCGTGTGTCCAGTTCTGAGTACCGGCTTCATGACTATCCATGCAGATGCCTTCAATGGAAGCACCATGTGCACGGATACTGTCGATGACGGGCTTGGTATATGACAGCCAATGCTGCCGTGCGCCATCCTTACTCAGCTTGTCACATTCCAGTCCGAGTGCTTCCGCACGTCCATGCTTGGTATGACCGCCGGTAGAGACTGCGACAATACGCATGATCAGCCATTTTCCTGCCGGTGCTCCTATCCAGTTGAGGGTTCCGTCAGCACTCATCTTCTCCGTGATATCGACGAAATGGCGGGTTGACATCATCTCCGACGGAGCATAATGCGGCGTAGCATCATCGGTGATGTATTCGGAGATCAGACTGGCTTTCTCCTCCCATCTGTCAACACAGGCACGGGCCGAGACGACAACCTCAGAGAGCTTGACCGGTTCTTTTACCGTTATGCGGAAATAACGGGCCGTGGTAGTGGGGAATGCCACAGTCTGTTGCTTGACACCACCAAGGTTCTGATATCTAGGGTGAAGGTTACATACTTGCTTATAGTGTATGCCGTCGTCGGATGCCTCGAGGACAGCAATGTCTGGCAGCTCCTTGAATCCGCAGCCATAGAAACGGGTAGGGTCGGGTTGTGCCAGAGGACGATGGGTAGGGGGCACCTGCATGGATGAGGTGCGTGCCTTCCCTTGTGCTGTTGCCGTATAAGTAATGCTCCGCGCAGTAAAAGGATGATGGAAATCGAAGATCAAGGCAGAGTCATCCTGTCCACTGACCGTAGCTCCTGAAAGACGTGAGTCACCCAGGAGCGACTCTTGATAGGGTATGGCAAACACCGCCACATCCTCATGCCAGTTGCCATGGCAGTAGGGCAGTGGCAGTTTCGCCTGTATACCTTGTCTGGGACCCGGTGAAGAGGCGATTATATCAGTCATCGTCAGCCGTTGCATGCTATGGTCGGGTGTAATCCATTTACCTCCGGCAACATACCCGTTGCCGACATTCGCTTCAAAACTCAGTCCTAACCGTTTTGCCTCTTGAGCGGCAAAGATAAGGTGATCCCACCATGCAGCGGAGAAAACCTTATCGGCATCTTCACCTTTACCATGTACCTGATCATAATAGACAACACCGCCGATACCTTGTTGCTTGAATGCTTCCAGATCAGCCGTGATACCTTCGTGGGAAGTCTTTGTCTCACCGAAGAACCACCAGAGTTTTGTCCGTGCGTAATCTGGAGGTGATTGGAACCAGATATGGAGTCTCTTTAATGCATCCTCTTTTTGAGTGGAAAAACTGTAGGGTAGGATGCTGGTTAGCAGAATGAGGGTGAGGAGTATTTTTTTCATTACAGGTAATACTTTTATTGTAATGGTGTTATGGCTTGGAAGAGATGGCTTCTATTTCTTTATTGTAAAATCAAAACATAAGCCTCCGTTCTTTCCGTTGTAAGCACTGATTTTTCCTCCGTGCAAAAGTACAGCATTCTTTACGATGGATAACCCCAGTCCGGTACCTCCCATCTCTCGGCTGCGTCCCTTGTCAACCCGGTAGAAACGCTCAAAGATACGTGATAAATGTTCTGAGGGAACGCCGGCTCCGTTGTCTGTGAAAGTAAAATGCCATTTTTCCGATTGTTGTTCTGCGGAAATATCAATAGTAGTGCCAGTGCCGGCATAGTTGATCGCATTATCCATCAGGTTACGGAAGATGCTGTACAACAATTGCCAATTGCCATTGACACATATATTTTGCGGCAGGTTATTATGACAGGTCATCTGCTTGTTGGCTAAGATGTTTTCCGATTCAAAGATAATATCGGTAACCAATGCCGATATGTCAACATTCTCTTTCTGCAGCAGGTGAGAAGCATAGTCCATCTTATTAAGCGTGGAGATGTCTTGCAACAGGGAGGAAAGCCGGCGAGCCTGAGCGTTGGTTCGTATGATAAACTGATGTTTCGTCTGCTCAGAGATGTCAGGGCTGTCGAGTATGGTGTCGGTATATCCGAGAATACTGGCAACAGGGGTCTTCAACTCATGGGCGATGTTCTGCGTCAGTTCGCGCCGCATCATATCCTGCTTCTCTTTCTGATCCCTGCTGATACGCTCATCCATACGACGGGCATAACCGTACAACAGCCATCCTAACCCAATCATGACGATGATGGAGAAAATCAGCAGATGCCAGTCGTTTGGTTCATTGAGCGGCATCTTGTTCTTTCGGTCAATGTCATCGAAGAGGATGAACGTGGCAACGTATGTGATGAATATCAACATCACACTGATCCACATCTTACGACCTTCCGTATTTCGTTTCATGTCACTAACAATACGTTAAACTCTTTGTTTACAGGGAGGGTAGGATAGGGGTTATTCAAAACAATAGCCAAATCCCTGACGGGCGACGATACACGAAGCAAATCGTCCCAGTTTCTTTCGCATGCGTGCCATATTCACATCTACAGTACGGTTGGTGACTATGACATCCTGAGGCCATACCTTCTCTAACAGTTGCTGACGCGAGAAAACCTGCCCGGCATTACTTACCAACATAAATAACAGGCCAAACTCCGTCCTTGTCAGTGACACATCTTCACCGTCTATCGTTACCGATTTCTGTTTCAGATTGATCGTCAGTCCTTTATAAGATATACACTCGGCATCGTCCGTTTGTTTTGTTGAGACTCTGTGAAGCACGGCCTTTACCCTGGCGATTACCTCACGTATGGAGAATGGCTTTGTGACATAATCATCAGCACCGAGATTAAATCCCGTGAGGGTATCTTCCTCCGTATCCTTGGCGGTCAGGAAGATAATGGGGATATTAGAGGTGCGTTTATCTGTCTTGATCAGTTTTGCCATTTCGAATCCTGAGATATCCGGTAACATCACATCAAGCAACAGAAGATCGTATTGTGTAAGGTCTTTCTTCATGGCTTCACTTGTGGAATAGGCCGTATCGGTCTCATAGCCTGCTGTAGTCAGGTTATACTGAAGAATCTCACACAAATCACGTTCGTCGTCAACGACTAATATTTTCTTTATATCCATATTGCAAAGATACGAATTATCATGTAATCAGACAAATTTATCGCTCTTTTTCAGAAATATTATCTTCGTTATGGACTCTGCGCAGACCTATCCCCAGCCTTGTAGGGGCAGACTTCATGTCTGCCCGTTTATCAGGTAGGGATAAACCCTACCCCTACTCACAAACTATTAACTCGTCAACTTGTCAACTCGTTTACTCGTTAACTATATCAAAAAATCCGTGCGACCCATATTGTGAGCCACACGGATTGATCTTCAAACAATCTATTAACTAAACCCTTTTATTTGATTTGGCTGACTGTCACATCACTGACTGAGATAGATCCGCCATAGTTGTTGATGCTCCAGCAGTTTTTCTGAATACCATAGATACGATTGGTATAGCATACATTATCATTGATATACATGACCATCACCGAGTTATCGGTAAAGATATCAATATGATAGGTGTTGTCTGATGGACGCTCAAACCAATAACCGTCGATACCGTCGATGAATCCTTTACCTTGAGGACCCTCCTGCTCGAAGTTCACCTTACGATGGTTCTCATCTTCCGGATTGACCACTACGGTGTAGTACTTCTCAGCGTCAGATCCACGAACGAATGAGATACCGAACTTATCCCAGTTGTTGGAAGTTTTGACAGTCATGGAGATATGGTTGTGCACACCCAGACGATTGAACAACGCATAGGCGTCGTTTCCTGAAAGGACACCGTTAGAATAGCCATTACTCTGCATAACCGTTACAGTCTGACTCTTATTATATTTAGCTGCCATGGCAGGCACCTCACCTAAGGTCAGCGTACCGTTGTCATGCTGGATGATTCTGTGACATACCAGCGCACCAGACCAGTTTGGCTCATTACCGTCACCACCACCGACATTGACATTCATCTCATCGATATTACCGCCTGAGCGGAAGGGGCACCACCCCCAGATATAACGGTCTGTACCATTGGAGGCCGTCTTTCCTGCATAGAAAGCACGACTGTCAAGGACACCCTCATGGCCATCCTGCGGCCAGGCAGGACTGCCGCCCAAACAAGCTTTCAGTCCTTCGTAGCTCGTGGCCATCATGTATTTCACCTTACGGCTCCACGACGTACGTACTGACTCACTATAAACCAGATACCAGTAATTGCCCATCTTGAAGATGTCGGGGCACTCCAACATACGGTCCCAGATCATAGGGAAACGGCCGGCGTGCTGCCAGGTCTTCATATCAGAAGAGGTAAACTCAGCATATACAGGATCTCCACCGTATGACGGCTTGGTAGCGATAACCATGTGATAAAGGCCATCCTCTGCCACAAATACCTGTGGGTCACGGAAGTCAACACTGGAATAACCGAAGTCCGGTCCGTTGAGCTGCCACAGATCATCCTTCGTCCAAGTCTTGAAGTCAGGAGAAGTGGCGCGCATCACAGCCTCAGTGTATTTGCAACGAGGATTATGTCCTGTGTAATAAATATAGTAGAGACCGTCTTTCTCATTGTAATAGCAGCAGCCTGTACCTAAAGCGGCATCCTGCTGATAATCATTCGTTCCTACAGGCAGGATTTCCCCCAGCGACTCGTAGTTACAACCATCTGAAGTCTGGACAGCCCAGATGGGGTGATAACGGAAAGCCTGATTGTTGGTGTACTCCTGGAGGTAGAGCACCCGGAAAGCACCAGCCTTCTGATCATAGAATGGCATGGGGTCGCCTACTCGTCCGATAGCAGGTTTATAATAAGTAGAGAATCCTGCCTCGTCAGTAGGTATGAAACGCTCGGTAGTGCTGCCCCAATCCTTGTCAGGATCGCCTACGATGTCATCATCAGAGCATGCCGTTGTTATGGTCGTGCAGAAGAGTGCGCAAACCATCACATACATATATTTTTTCATAATAGCCATATTGATATTCATATTTTATTAACGATATAACTGTTACCTTATTCGCCACCCAGGTAATGGAAGGCATTAAGCATGATACCACCCATGTTATCGTGGTAGTTTGAAGAGTATGATGTGGGTGAATTCCAGTCGAAGAGACCAGAGCCGAAGCAGATGATACCACCCTTACCATATTGACCGTTATAAGCCTTCAGCTCCCATGAAGAGACACTGTTGTCGCCGCCGAGCGCACGACCACCGGTCTTTGCCTCAAAGGCATCCTTACCACCTTCGTAGGTACCCCAGAAACCATATTGTGACGTGGTGTTACAGATGGTATAGCCTTTGTCGAGTGTATAGACAGCATTCTCAGGAGCACCCGGATAAGTCTTCAGTCCTTTCCATAATGGGTGAGCAGGATCGTATGCGAAGAAGTGCCATGGATCATCGCCCATGAGATCGGAGCCTTCGCCGCCACCGCCACCCCATACATTGTTGGGATAAGCATCCTCAGGCATAGCACCCAAAGCAATAGCATAGTTGACAGCAGAACGACCTAATACGAACGCACCACCTTGCTGCCAGAACTCTCTCATGCGTGGCAGTGCAGCCATAGCACCGGCCTCAGCATCAGCAAATCCGTTGTAAGTACCGTAAGAAGGACAATGACGATGGAAGAAGATCAGACGGCAACGCTCAAGTGAGATATTGCCACTGGCCACGTCGCTCCATGAAGCATAGGCAGCACCGGAGATATTACCGGTAAGCCACTTGGCTGCAGCCTTCTCCTCATCGTTCAGCATCTCTACGTTCTCAGCCTCACCAACGAAGAGTGCAACAGGGTTCTCTATCTTCGTAACATACACCGTATAAGTGTTGGTGGCTGTGTTGTCGGTCAGGGTAAGCAGGAAAGGCTCGGTGAAGTTTCCTTTTGTACCACTGGCAGGACTGCAGACTGCATCCTCGCTACACTCAACCTCGAAAGTGGCGTTAGCCAGATCAATGCCACTGTTAGCCATAACCGATACCGTTACCGTTTTTTCCTCTTGGTTGATAGCACCTTTGACACCCTCTAAGAGGAAGAGTGACAGGATAGCTTCATCATTACGGACAGACACCTGATAGTCCATCACCAAATCACCATTGGTAATATGCAAGGTCTTGTCAGCATCCAGATTGATATGGTCGCCCACTTTAATATTAGTAGTAGCACCTTCAGACACTTTCAATCCTGTTACCTGCATATCGCTCTTCCTGTCAAAGTTAACAGGAACCTTTACTTTCACCAGTCGTTTCTCGGTATTGATGGTAGCTACGTATTCATTATTGAGTACGAACTCCTCTACCAGACAGGCACCACTGACATCAATGCTACCCGTATTGTCATCATTGCAGGCAGTAAGACCCACGCAAGCAGCGCAGCACAGAAGACCTGCATAGAATATATTCTTTATCTTGGTAATCATAATTCTTATTATTAACTATTCATTCATCACTTACTTACCAGTTACCGCAGTTCTGCTGATAATGACCGTTGGAAGCAGCCACTTGCTCGTAGGGTATAGGAACATACTCGTTCTTATTGGCTGTGAACGAAGAACCACTGAGGAAGTTCATGGTACGGCTCTCGTCAGTGTAATATTTGTTGATGACAGTAGCGGCATCACCCCAGCGTACGAGGTCGAAGAAACGTTCAGACTCCATCGCCAGTTCCAGACGACGTTCCATCTTAACGATCTTGAGTGTCTCCTCCTTAGAGTAAGAACCGTTGTACTTACCGACAGCATAGCGTACTCCATATTTATTAGGATAGCCTGCTACGATACTGTTGGTCATCATACCGGCAGCACGGGTGCGCACCTGATTAACCAAGGCGATAGCCTCACTGCTATGTCCGAGTTGAGCCTGTGCCTCAGCACGCATCAGAAGCACATCTGCATAACGGAACACGATACGGTTCATGGAAGAAGCCCACTGGTTGTCACAGTCGAAAAGATAGGTGTTCGTCAGGGCGGGGTCAACGTTCTGCTTCAGAGATACGAAGTAGCCGTAAGTACCACCACCGCGGCTCCAGGTATTTGTCTCAGCCATCATATAGTCGGTATTGAACATATAAGGAGTACCGGGCACACCTACAGTCACGAAGAGTCTCGGATCAACAGTCTGGTTAGAGCCTACCTTATAGTCAACAGATGCGAAGGTGTCGAGCAGTGGCAGTCCATCGGCATTGGTGCGATAGGCATTCACAAGATTATGTGACGGCTTGTAGAAGTCATTTCCTGAGTCGTGCACCTTAGGAATACAAGGTACGATCAGACGATTGGAGAAGTTGAGGTTACCATAGACAGTACCGTCGTTCTTTGAATACTGGATAGCCCAAAGACTCTCCTTACCGTTTTCATACTGCTCTTCCGGACGGAAGTTGTTATGCAGGTCGCTCTCCAGTCCGTAGCCGGCAGAGGTATAGATAGACAGTGTGGTATAGTCAAGCACCTTCTGGAGATCAGCCTCATTGATGCTTGTCACCTGGTTGCTGTTGGCATCATCCTGACGATATGCCTTATAGAGATAAACCTTTGCGAGGAAGGCAGCGCAGGCAGCCTTTGTGGGACGACCTTTGTCAGTCTGGGTAGCAGGTAGGACTGCATATGCTTCCTCCAGATCATTGATAATCTGCTGCCAACCCTCATCATTGGTATATTCTGTGTTAGAGAGGTTATTATAATCCTCTTCCTCCATGTTGGGTTTGTTCACAAAAGGAATCTTCTTGAAGAGGCGCTTCAGCTGGAAATGTCCATAAGCGCGAAGGAATTTCATTTCTGCCGTACGCTGTTGAATGATAGCATTCTCTTGATCAGCTGACTGGAGGACATCCAATGACAGTGATACACGTGACAGATAGTTATACATCCTTGTCCAGATAGAAGAGAAAGGCCAGTCGGTAGTCTGTACACCAACACCCATCTCGAGTCGATGGAATGGTTCGCCGTCAGAGAAGTCGGAACCGCCTACATAAGCATCGTCTGAACGGGTATCATAGTTCCAGAGTGAGAACGATGCGTTCATATCCTCGATAGACAGAAGACCGGCATAGGCAGAGATAAGGAGATTGTCAATATATTTAGGATCCTTCACCTCGTCTTGGGTCAGTGTGGCCTGCGGCACCTGCTCATCGAGGAAGTCGCTGCAGGACGTGAAGCCACAGATTACGCTGATTGCGCAGATGATAGATAATATCTTGGTATTCATATTGATGTCGTATTTAGAATGAAACATTTAAGCCGAAAGTCACATTAAGAGGAATAGGATAGTTGAATCCCGGGTTTTCTGGATCTGCTCCAGAGAACTTGCTGCTCTTGATAGTCACCAGGTTCTGGGCTGAGAGATAGAGACGGATACGATCGATCTTCAACTTGTCTGTGAAGTTCTTTGGCACATTGTAACCCAGCTGTATAGTACGCAGCTTGATATATGAGCCGTTTTCAATATAATAGGATGATACACGACCTTCATTGTTGGTATCTGAAGATGTCAGTGCAGGAATATTACTATCCATATTCAGTGGGCTCCATGCATCGAGGGCACGCACACCCTTGTTCAGGTAAGGAACGTTGATATTAGAGTTTGCCCAGAAGTCAGTCTGTGATTTATAACCACGGCAATCTACATCCACACCTTGTACACCCTGCCAGAACATGGTGAAATCCCAATCCTTATACTGCAGATACACATTAAGACCCCATGTAAAATCGGGTGTCGGATCATAGATCCATGTCTGGTCAGCTTCGGTGATACGACCGTCATGGTTCAGGTCCATATAACGGATACGACCCAGTCCGGCGCCTTCCTGTATAGCATGGTTGTCGATCTCCTCCTGACTTTTGAAGATACCGTCAGCCACATAACCTACCTGTGAACCCATAGCATGACCTACGACACTCTCAACGCCATTACCTCCGAAGGTACCCTTAGCGGCAACGGTCTCCGGCAGTTTGGTGATCTCATTGGTATAGCTGCTGATATTTCCGTTGATATCCCATGAGAAGCCTGACTCCAGCTTATGACGATAACCTACGCTGAGCTCCCATCCTACATTCTTCATCTCACCGGCATTGATCCACTTGGAAGCACCTTCTCCCATGGCTGCGATACCGTCCATAGGCAGAAGAATATCACTTGTCAACTTGTGGAACCAGTCGAGACTACCATATACCTCATTGCGGAGCATGGCGAAGTCGATACCGATATTATGCTGTGTCGTTGTCTCCCACTTGATATCATCATTACCACGCTGAGAACGAACATAGCCGTTTGCCAACGCATAACCGCCGTTAGAACCGCTGATATCATAAGAAGAACCTGCCTGACCACTGCCCCACAGACCGGTAGAGACAACCGACTGATAGAGGGTATAACGTGCGGTATTAGAGATTTCCTGATTACCTGTCTGTCCCCAGGAATAGCGTAACTTCATATCATCGAGCCAACCACTGGTTGATTGCATGAACTTCTCTTGTGAGATACGCCAACCTGCTGACACTGATGGGAAAGTACCGTACTGATTGTTAGAACCGAAACGGCTTGAACCGTCGCGACGTACTGTAAGACTGGCCATATACCTGTCAGCATAGGTGTAGTTCACCTTACCGAAGTAAGATACCAGAGAGAATCCGTCACCTGAACCTTCTGCCAACTGACGGCCAGAACCTGCTGACGGCCACATATAGTCGGTATTGAGGATAGCCAACTCGTAACGCTTGGCACTGTTCCACTTGTAATCCTGACGGTTGATCTCGACACCTAACATGGCATCACCACGGTGATTACCCTTTTCAAAATTATAAGTTGCAATAGCATTCCACATCCAGCGCATCCAGTGCTCCTGCTTGCTTTCTACGGCAGAATCGGTACGTTTCATCTTACCATTGGCAATTGGATAAGTGAAGAAACGCTGCTCCTTCTGCGAATAGTCCATACCTAAGGTGGTACGTATCATAAAGTTCTTAAACGGAGTGATGCTGAGATGAACATCTCCGAAGGAACGCCACATGGTGTATTCATTATCCTTGGTGTTATACAACAAACTCAGCGGATTCTCACGCTCAGAGTAAGCACCGAGAGCCTGGGCGAACTCGCCATTCTCTGCATAGATAGGGAAGTTGGGGTTGAACTCCAATGCATTCTCCAGGATACCACCGGGAGCATCCACACCCTTTGTGCGGTTCAACGTGAAGTTCTCACCGATGGTCACCATACCGTCGAACAGCTTATAGTCGCTGTTGGCACGACCGGAGAGACGGTTGAACTGACTTTCCTTGATAGTACCGAGGTTGTTGTAGTAACCGATAGAGAAGAATGAGCTACCCTTCTCTGAGCCGTTGCTGACAGAGACATTGTACTGCTGTACAACACCAGTACGGGTAATCTCATTAAACCAGTCGGTATCTCCTGCACGTACAGAGGCGTTCTCATCCAGGAACATATTCATGGTCATACCGTTAAGGATAGGATTACCGGCACGGTCATAGCTCCAATCGAAGTTGTAGCCAAGGGTATTGTTGTTCGGGTTGATACCATCGTTGACAGATGCCTGCCAGTAGGCGCGTCCCCATTCGCTGGCATTCATCGTCTCAATCTTATTGGTATAGAGTGAAGCAGCCACGCTGGCATCGAAGTTCACCTTTACCACACCGTCCTTTCCCTTCTTTGTGGTGATGATAATCACACCGTTGGCAGCACGGCTACCATAGATACTGGCTGAGGCAGCATCCTTCAGGACTTGGATAGACTCGATGTCATTACCGTTCAGTTCATGCATACCAGCCTTGGTAGGCACACCGTCGATAATATAAAGCGGGTCGTTGTCGTTCAGGGTACCGATACCACGGATACGTACAGTGGCTGCACCTGAGGGATTACCATCTGCCTGAATGTTCATACCTGGTACACGTCCTTGCAGAGCCTTCATCGGGTTGTTCTCATTTTGCTTTGCCAACTCATTGACACTGACTACTGACACGGCACCTGTCAAATCGGCTTTACGCTGGGTGGTATAACCGGTAACAACCACTTCCTCCAATGCCATCGCATCGTCTTGCATCGTTATTACCATACCATCTTGGGCAACCACCTCCTGTGTCAGGAAGCCGATGTAAGAGACAACCAAAGTCTTGCCTGCCTCTACCTTCAATTTAAAGTTTCCATCGAAATCAGTCACTGTACCGTTCGATGTTCCCTTTTCCATTACCGTAGCACCGATCACGGTCTCACCGGTCGGATCAAGCACGGTACCGCTAATCTCCGATTGCGCGTACATTATTGTACCCACCAAAAGGAGTCCGAAACTGAGTAACACTCTTTTTAGTTGTTCCATTGTTGTTTTTTAAAAGGGTTTATAAACACATAATTTTAAATTCTGCTGTAAAATTACACCCCTTTATATACATTATTGTTTCAAAAAACGTTCATTGGCTGTTAAATATGTTTCATGTAACATTTCGTGGGCAGAAAGTGCTTGGTGTTTATCAAAAGATATGGATAGAGTGACAATGTTTCACTCTGTTCTCAGTTCAGTTGGATACTTTCCGAACTGTTTCTTAAAACAATTGGAGAAATAACTCGGGGTATGAAAACCTACCTCGTAAGCTATTTCATTGATGCTTTTCGTAGTCGTATTTAAAAGCGTGTAGCCACGCTGCAGTCGCATCTCTCTCAGTAGTTCTACGGGAGAAATACCTGTCAATGCTTTCACCTTTCTATATAACTGTACGCGGCTCATGCCAAGCTCATTTCCCAGGTCATCCATTTTCAAATCTGGATTCGACATATTCTTCTGGAATGCTTCCTTCAGCGTGTCGGCAAAGAGCTTGTCTTGTGTGCTCAGCTGAGGCTGTGCCTCTTCCTGTTTACCGTCAGCCAGATGATGTAACTGCTGGCGGTTCTTCAAAAGATTATAGATTCTCGCTGTGAGCAGATCGGCATTAAAGGGTTTCGTAAGGTATGCATCGGCACCCCGTTCATAACCTTCCATCTGCTGGGCATCCCCACTACGGGCTGTGAGGAGGATGACAGGGATGTGTGAGGTGATGGAATCTTCTTTGATCTTCTGGCAGAACTGCAGACCGTCCATGACGGGCATCATCACATCACTGATGATGATATCCGGCACACACTCTCTGGCCAGTTTTAGTCCGCCTTGTCCGTCAGCAGCATCAATCACATAGAACTTATCAGCGAGTATCGTCCGCAGGTATCGGCGCATATCCTCATTGTCATCGACAATCAGTACGGACGACAGCTCGTTGGTGTCTTCTTGTTTAAAGAGTGCCAACCGATTTTCCTGCAACGCCTCTGTATAGTCAGCCTGTGCCAATGCGGAGTGAGCAGTGTTATCATCCACCAACGGTTGTGTCATACCCATCTTAAAGTTCAATACATCGGAGATAATGGTCTCCAGTTGTGCCACATTTCTGCTGATGATCTCCATCAGTTCTTGCTGGTCGGGCTTCAATGCATATTTCTCCTGGAATTGTTTTACCGGTCCGGCTACTAATGTCAGCGGTGTCCGTAGTTGGTGTCTGGCATTGGTATAGAAGGCGGTCTGTTCTTTGTTGATGGACTGTATCTGTCTGTTGATTCTACGCATCTGTCGTACCGCGCGCCAAGTGAGGAACAGGGCTAAGATAAGAAGGAGGATCGCACATACCGTCGCGATAATCACTTTTTGTTGGTTGTTGTAAAGCCCGAAGTAGTCTTCTAGTTTGTCTTCAATGGTTATCAGGTCACGGTTCTGTGACATCATCTCGTTGCTGGTGGCGTTGATAATTTCTACGTTCTCGGGCGTCACCAACATTCCTTTCAGGGCATTATCCCGTTCATAAGTCTTTCCCGTCAGAATATCCAGAGCCAGACGAACGACCTGTTCTCCGTGTGTGGGATAGACATAGGTTCCTATTTGATGCCCTAAGCGGGTATATTCCAAACCCTCATTGGGCATACCGTCGATACCAAGGATCTTAATCTTATCCTTCATGTTTTTCTCCACGAGTGCTTTATAGACACCCGTGGCCATACCGTCATTATGTGTGAAGATAATAGACGGATAGTTGTCAGCAGTAATATGATTCTTCGTAATCCTGTATGCTTCTTCAGATGTCCAGTCACCCTTCTCGGAGATATATACCAGTTCATCATGTCCTTTCAAGGCATCGGCAAAGCCCTGGTGCCGCTCCTGTGCAGGGGTGGTACTCATGGCAGCTGTTATCTCCAAGACGATGGGCTTATGAGGGGTGGACGGTTGTTTCTGCAACACATCTATGGCATAACATCCCATGGTATATCCTGCCTCTACGTTGTTACCTCCGATAAAAGCGGTATAATCATCGGTGGCAGCCTTACGGTCGAAGAAAATAACGGGGATCCCTTTTTGCCGCACACGTTGGATTGCTTCCGTGAGAGGTGCTGCCTCGTTGGGTGCGACCACCAATAAGTCGATACCTGTGTTTGCCAGACTGTCTATCTGATGTATCTGTAACTCTGTATCGTCATGTGAGTTAGTGATGATCACCTTCACATCCTGTTCGTAGAGGTGTTGTGCCGCCAGCATCTCTTGATTGGCTTTGTTACGCCAATGACCTTCGGAGCATTGTGATACGCCGATCTTATATGTCTTGGGGTTGTTAGCACAGCTGATGAAGATGACTAACAATGATAATATCCAGATTCTTGTCTTAAGCATCCTTTTTCTTACAAAGATAGTGTTTTTTTTCTTTCAACCGAACAAAAGAACGGTTAATTTCAACAATATTTACTTTTGTTCATAATTCATCCATTCCTTACGCTCTGTCTCCGACATCTTCTCGATGGCATAACGCAGCATCGTGCGCGGCATCTCATGGACATGCTGACGGAGAAACTCACGTAGCAGATCCATGGATACGCGTTTACCCATTTCGCGTAGCATCCAGCCGACAGCCTTATGCATCAGGTCATGTGGATGGTGGAGATGCATCTCCGCATAGCGGAGACACCATGACGGATCCCCTTGCTGTGAAGTCTTCCACGTGCAGACCATGCTGATCCGTTTGTGCCAGAGACTCTCACTCTGAGCCAGGCCGTCCAGCACTTCCCGCTTATAGTCGTCAGTGCCGTTGCCAAGCCTCGTAGGGAGGAGCAGCCAATGTCCTAATATCTTTGGTGCCGACAGGTCCACCAGATCCCAGTTGTTAGCTTGCGTGGCGTATTGCAGATACATCGTCACGATATCATCGCGTTTCCTGACGGCGTCGGCATCCTTCTGAAACCGCTTCGTGGCCAGTCGCTCAAATTGATTCACAAGTATGAGAAAACCGCAGAGTCTCACCTCATGCCATTCCGACAGTAGTAATAATGGTATTTCATCGAGGGGTGTATCTTTCGCAGCCTTTACCACCTCACGTGTCTGAGGCACTTTCAGTCCTAGGAACCTGTCGCCATACCCATACTCTCCAGGTCCTGTCTTGAAAAACCGCATCAGCACCTCTCGCTGCTTCTCATCCTGCAGCGATTCCATATATTCTGTTATTTCTCTTGCTGTATTCATATCCGCCTACAAATATATAAAAAGAATACGAAAAGAGGGTATAGTTACAATAGCTTTTTTGGCTTTACTCCACCTGAAAACACGATAAATATTTTATAATCAATAAAATACGGTAATTCAATCCCCACCTAAAGCCCACCTATAGTCCACTAAAATTGAAAATGGATAATTGAAAATGGAAAATTAGCTCATTAACTTCATCCCTATTTCTATGTGTCCTGTTACTAAATGCGCTGAGAAATAGTACCCTTTTCCAGACTAATTTGTACTGGATTAGTCGAGTATTGATACTTAAAAGTCAACTAATCAGTACCCAATTAGTGGAGTATTAGTACCTAAAAGTCGGAGAAAAGGGTATTACAGACCGGGCCTGTAGTACCCTTTTCTCATCGAAATAAGTACTATTAGTCTCACATCATTTGTAGGGGTAGGGTTTATCCCTACCCGAAAATAGGCAGGCCAAAACCAGTAGGGGATCAGGTGGGGTTTAGTAGAGGTTTAGGTGGGGTATTCTTTTCTGTATCACATTGATTAGTAAATAGTTAAGCTGATTTTAGTGGACTATGCCCACAAACGAGAACTTTTTGTCAACTAATTCAGTACACTTCGCTTCACCCCAACCTATGTTCAGATGCTCTTTGCCATTTCCCGATTGTCTCACGCTCTTTTGGTCTATCAGTCTTCTGTTTGTGTGGTTCAGTGGATCATTTAGGCAATAATATAGCAGTTGGCATATGAAGCCGAAAGCGTCATATGCCAACTGCTATATCATCGCTTTTTATTTGGCTGTGGCATACAGACCAATGCAGTTGCCGATGAAGCCACCGGAGCGGTTGGTGCTGAGGTTGACGGCATCGACACCGGCAGCAATGGTTTTCCATTCACCATCCTCACGATAGAAGAATGAGTAGTAACGACCGTCACCCTCTATCTTCAGTTGCAACTTCCCATCAGACTTCAGGAAGGCAGAGCCGATGAGTACTTTTACTCTTTCTGCACGCTCCAGTATGACAGCAGGTTTTCCATCGAGCAGTGTCTTGCCAAAAACAAAATTATGTTGTTCGTTCTGAAGCAGAACCATTCCGGCAACATCTTTGTCTGACCGTGGGGTGAAAGATACCTCTGTCTCAGCCTGGAAGGTGGTGTGCTGCTGTCGGCAGAATACAGCCGACAAGGGCAGCAGCTGACTGATATCGGCTGTTGAGGGTGTAATTGTGAGTCCACCCTGTCCCCATTTGTAACGGTTCATCTCAGGATTACGCAGGAAAATCCAACGCTTATTGAGTTGCGGCGTGTCGAATCTGTCGGTGTATGAGAAATTACCGGTGAGTAGGGTAGTGCCGGCAGTGGAACTCTGGTTCGTGAGGAGTCCGGTCTTGTTGACCACTGTTGGCAATGGCTTTCCTTTTTCCAGTATCTCTGGCCATCCGTCTTTCCATGTGACGGGCAGCATGTAAGTGTCACGCCCTGTATTGTAGAACGGTCCGTCATAGGCACGGCAACCGAGGAATACGGACCACCACCTACCTTCCTTATCCTGCACCAGGTCGGCATGCCCCGTGCTGGTCACGATATCGGGTCGTTTCGGATCGACACCTGTACGCTGGGTCAGTATGGGGTTGTTTGGACACTCTTCCCATGAGGCGGGATCCATGATGTCTGACTTCAGCGGTGCGCGGAAGATCACCTCACTGTGCCAGTCGCCTGTTCCGCCTTCAGCACACATGAGATAGTAATATTTGCCTATTCTGTACAGATGCGGTCCCTCGATCCATATCGGACGTGCCTCCACATGTGTACCACCACGCACGATCTGACGGTAAGTGCCTACGATGCTGTCGCCTTTCGTGTCGAAGCGGAAGATACGTATCGCCCGTTGTCCCTCGTAATCGGCACCGCCATCCACGGGTCCGTTGTGCACGATATATCCCTGTCCGTCTTTGTCGAAGAAGAATGACGGGTCAATGCCGTCGATCTGTGGTAGACGGATAGGATCACTCCATCCCTGATGCGGATCCTTGGTCTTAACGAAAAAGTTACCCATGCGCATACTGGTGGTAATCATGTAGTATGTCTTATTCTTCGGGTTGTATTTAATGTCCGGGGCGAAGATTCCTCTTGAAACGCCCTGCCCGTCAAGTGGCAGTTGCGAGGGTCGGTCGAGCACATGACCGATCTGCTGCCAGTTTACCAGATCTTCACTTTCGAAGATGGGTACGCCGGGAAAAAAGGAGAAGGATGAGTTCACCAAATAGAATTTGTCGCCGACCCTGCAGAACGACGGGTCTGGATAGAATCCGGCGAGAATAGGGTTAAGATACTGGTTGGCAGGATCATATTGCTTGTTAAAACGAGTGTCGTTACCCGTATATTTGAAATAAGCAAAGGTCGCCTCCTGTGCGGAAACCATCAACGAAACGCCGGCAATCATCGATGCTAATAAGATTTTTTTCATAACTATATATTATTTGATTTCTTTCATATGATTATTTGAACTGTTGTTCATGGTATTTGTATGTTGACAGTCAGTCTTTTTAAATCTTCCGGACGTGAGCTGTTGCCATAGAGAATCTCATAATCACCACCCTTGAAGCGTATGGTGTTCGTAGCGGTGTCAAAAAACTCAAACGACTGCGGTGTGAGGCTCAGCTCTGCCGTCGTTGATTGGCCGGCCTTCACATCAACACGACGGAAGGCACGGAGGGACTTCAGAGGTCCTTCCTTGTCGGACAGATCACGTATATATACCTGCACCACTTCGGTCCCGTCACGTTTGCCTGTGTTGTGGACAGGTACAGCGAGCACATAGTTACCTGCCTGACCACTCAGTTTAGCCTCTCCCACCTGGAACTGTGTATAACTCTGTCCGTATCCGAACGCGAACAGTGGGTCATCGAAATAACGGTAGGTACGGCCTTTCATGGAGTAGTCTTCATAGTCAGGCAGTTGTTCAGAGGATTTATAAAAGGTGACAGGCAGCTTGCCGCTGGGGTTGCAGTCGCCGAATAACACCTCGGCAATGGCTTGTCCTCCCTCTTGTCCGGCATACCATGTCTGCACAATGGCATCACAGCTTTCTGTCTCAGGCAGCAAGGCTATCGCCGAGCCGGAGCAGCATACGAAGATGACGGTCTTGCCGGCGGCTTTCAGTGCTCGCAGGAATTCCCGCTGTACCCGTGGCAGCTCGATGTGTGTACGGTCACCGCCACGGAAACCGTCGATGTTGACTGGCATCTCCTCTCCTTCAAGGGCTGCCGATATACCGCCCACGAAAACAACTTTATCGATACCCTCTAACTGTCGGATGACAGCATCGTAATCAATGGGTAGCTCACGTGCTACATTGATTTTCAGGTTTGCTCCCCATGTCTTTACAAACTGGAAACGTACTTCAATCTGGTATTGCTGACCGCGTTCCGCCTGGATGGCTGTGCGGGTAGGAGTGGTGCGCCAGGTATGCATCCTCACTTTCCGCTCACCGTTGATATATACTTCAAAATGGCCGCAGCCTTCTACGTTTACCACATACTCACCACTTTCCGTGGGGGTGAACACAGTCTCATATTTGGCTGAGAAATCTTCTACGGGTACTCCTGGGGCAAAAACATGCATGCCGGCAGTCGTTACAGCCAATGGTGTGGTATATTGCTGTGTACAAATAGCCTTTCCTTGCATCTCGGTGTTGTTCCAGAAAGTTCCGCGCAATCCTCGTTTGCCGCCGACAGAACATTGTGTCGCCAATAGACAGTCCATGATACGGTCGTAGGTCAGGTCACAACCAGGTAGATATTTGAGTTTTTTCTGTTTGCTCCTGATACCGTCGAGGATGGTGACCGTATGGTTGGGGGTGCCGTTGTAGTTGCCCCACATCAGCGGCTCATTGTCAGCATTGGGTCCGATGACGGCAATGCGCTCCTTGTTTTTCTTCAGGGGCAGCACCTGATGATTGTTCTGTAGTAAGACGATGGTCTGCCGCGCCATATCGAGTGCTATCTGCCGATGTTCCTTACAGTCCATGATGGAGTAGGGTATCTTCGACCACTCCACAAGTTCCGGAGCATCCATCTCGCCCAGGTCAAAACGTCCTTCCAAAAGGCGCAGCACATGTTTATCGACTTCTTCCTCACTGATGAGTCCACGACGTACTGCTTCAGGAATACTCTTGTAAGCATAGCCGTAACCACATTCCACATCGGTACCAGCAAGGGTGGCTTTTGCCGAGGCATGGACAGCATCTGACGAGCTCTTATGGCTGTTGTAGAAATCTGACACAGCACCGCAGTCGCTCACTACCAGGTACTGAAAACCCCATTCATCACGAAGGATCTGTTGCAGCAGCCGTTGTGAGCCACAACAGGGATCATCATCCAAACGCTGATAGGCACACATCACCTCACGCACCTTTGCCTCTTGTACCAGCGTTTTGAAAGCTGGCATGTATGTCTCCCACATGTCACGTGCAGAGACATTGGTGAGATTGACTGTATGACGTGTATATTCCGGACCGCTGTGAACAGCGTAATGTTTGGCACAGGCCCACAGTTTACGGTATTTGGATGACTCAGGACCCTGTAAGCCACGGACCACTTGTGTACCCATCACAGAAGTGAGATAAGGATCCTCGCCGTATGTCTCTTGCCCACGTCCCCAACGTGGGTCACGGAAAATGTTGACGTTGGGCGTCCATACAGACAGACTATGAAATTTCTCATCTTCACCCCCATTCATCATCCGGTGATGATACTGCGCACGAAACTCCGTACTGGTAGCATCAAACACCTTATATAATAAGTCGGGATTCCAAGATGCAGCCATTGCTACCGGTTCGGGAAATACTGTGACGTTCCCCATATTGGCTGCACCGTGTAATGCTTCACTCCACCAAAAGAATTTCTTGATGCCCAACCGGGGGATGGCAGGACTCTCGTCTAGCATCAACATGGCCTTCTCTTCCAGCGTAAGTCGTGAACATAAGTCACGGGCACGTTCCTTAGCGCTCAGATTAGGATCCTGAAAAGGCATCTTCTGCGCATTTACACCCAAGGAAAAGGCTGTAATCGTAAGGAATAATATTATCTTTTTCATATCGAGAATGTCGTAAATCAATGACAAAGATACGACCAAAAACGAATTCTTTTTTTTTTTCTCGTAACAAGTTCTATCGGTTTTGTAACAAGTGCGTCTCCACATGTTTTTTCTATCGGAAAGACGATTTCCCGACACACTTTTCAGCGAGGACCTGTCCACAAGTGTCAGCGTAAGTCGTCAAACATCTTGTTCTTTTCGATGGTCCATCCTTTACGTTTAGACAGTCCACAGTCATCGCCTTTAAACATCCGGCCGGCCTTTTGATCATTTTTCAACTGCCAGTTGAGCCATTCCAAGGCCACAACAGCAAACTCCCCACCATGTGGCTGGGCATAAGTGCCGCCATGTCCGACAGGATAATTTACCACACATGCAGGAACATGGTTGATCAGATGGAAATCGTCCATACCGTTTTCGTAAGCGATATCACGCTCACCACCCAATATATAGATTACCGGGGAGTGTATCTCATTCAACTTACTTTTGGGAGGCATGGGCATGCCGCCGACGGCACTGGCGGCATTCGATGCTTTGAAGAGTCCGCTGTTGCATATCATCAGCGAACTTATCCTGGGATCGGCACAGTTGAAGAGCGCTTGCAAACCACCGCATGACATTCCTGCCACACAGATATGTTTCAGGTCTAACCGATGATAATAAGGTGAACGTTTTTTCTTGTTTTGCGTAAAGACCCAGTCGATAGCTTCTATCTGTTGCTGGGTAGTGGACATCGGTCCGACGTATCGCTCATCATCTTCCGGCATATAGCCTGTGGCAATAACCAGATAACCATGTGAGGCTATCTCGTTGAGAAACTTATAATGCTCGAAAGGAGAATTTGCACAAGCACCGTTGCCCCATACCAGAACAGGCAAAGGATTCCTGGCATTGAATTTCTTCAAGTCTGCAGGTACAAAGATCGTGTGAGCGGGTAACCCGTCATCCTCTTTCATCACCGCTTTATATGCGCCGGTACCACCATTCTCTACAATACGTTCTTTTTTGGCAGCGACATCAGTCATCAGCATCTCATCATCGCTGACAGGTAGATTATCACTGACATCACTTTGTGCACCAGTACGTCCATCTGGGTTGTTTGACGTATGAACGGCCCATAACATCACAGCACTGCAAAGGGCTGCGCCAAGTAAACATATTCTTTTTACCATCATAAGGAAATCTATTTTCAAGATATTCGTACAAAACTTACTTGCGGAACAATTTCGGGATGAACTGTCTTAATCCCCGACGCCATGTCAGCCACTCATGATGAGTGCCGGGTGAGACATAGAAATCGGTCTTAATGCCTGCATCCTGCAGGTTCTTCACCAAAGCCTCGGTACCGAAATTCTCCTCACTGCCACAACTGAGGAACAAAGTATGTATCTTACGGTTGAACTCATCCGGGCGTGTGAAGATGCCATTGTAGGCTGTTTTCAGGTCAAGTCCGAAGATAGCACCACTGAAGGCGCCCATCCAGGCAAAAGTATCGATGTTGTCAAGCACAAGATCAAAAGTCTGGTGCCCGCCCCATGACAGTCCTGCCATGGCACGATGATCACGGTCGGTGTATGTACGGAAATTACTGTCAATGAAGGGTATGAGGTCATGCATCATCACTTGATAGAACGAGGCACCATACTGGCTGAATCCCTGACGGTTGCTGCCACCCCGGAAAGGAGCCTTGATGTCACCGCTCTCCATGACGACTATCATCGGTACGGCCTCGCCGCTGGCAATAAGATTATCCATGATGTGCTGCATGTGGCCCTGACGGCTCCATCCTGTCTCGTCCTCACCCATACCGTGCTGCAGGTAAAGTACAGGATAGCGTTTTTTGCCTTTCTCGTACGATGCCGGTGTATAAACCATGGCATGACGCCACTCATTGGTAGATTGGGCGTAATAGGTGACACTGCGTACCTGTCCGTGTGCCACTCCTTGCTGTGGACGATAGTAATCACCTTCCGGCCCCTCG
>JAEEGL013027316.1_pt1 | contig 24575 bp, 20 predicted proteins | sample 9134231 | NCBI WGS metagenome assembly JAEEGL01 (sample SAMN16246548, study PRJNA631951) | gut metagenome | biome: gut microbiome; feature: rumen; material: fiber-attached | host: Bos | place: Iran: Karaj | collected 2018-10
GTATCAATTTATCCGGGTTTTTTGAACCTTTGCTTACGTGACAAATTGTATGATGATAATGACCAGGCATTAGAAATGATGAGCATGACTGATTCTGAAAGAATTCTTGAATTGCTGAGAGTGGAAGGCCCTAAGCCGGTAAGGGAATTGCAGGAGGTTACAAACTATAAGAGTAGAAGTCAATTTTTGACGGAGGTTATCAATCCTTTATTAGCGGACGGTATCGTAATAAGAGAAGGAAATGTCAAGTCACCGAAATCGGTAATTAAACTAACTTCAGCTGGTGCAAAAGAATAAAAAGATCGGTAAGATATATTTCGTTGTCTGTAATATATGTTAAAAGTAGTTTAGTGTTAACGGAGGGTTATATGGATAAGAAAGCACTGGAAGCATTGTTAAATGACATGTCAATCGAAGAGAAAGTTATGCAGCTGGTACAGATCCCTGGATCTGAGTATGAGGCGGACGCGGAGATAACCGGAATCGAAAGAGGCCAGGTAAAAGACAATGTGAAAAGGCTTGCAGGAAGCACGCTGGGTATATGGGGCAGTAAAAGGCTTAAGAAGATACAGGAACGGTATATTAAAGAGCACCCTCATCATATCCCGCTTATGTTTATGCTGGATGTGATACACGGGCATAAGACAGTTCTGCCCTGCCCTCTGGGCCAGGGAGCATCATTTGATCCTGAGGCGGTAAAGAAAGGTGCGGCTATGCAGGCAAAGGAGGCGGCGGCTGACGGCGTTCACGCCACCTTCTCACCTATGGCTGATCTTTGCAGGGATGCGAGATGGGGCAGGATCATGGAATCCACAGGTGAGGATAAGTTCCTTAATTCCCGCATGGCCGTGGCTATGGTAGAGGGATATCAGGGAGATGATCTGAAGGATTCTGATCACATAGCAGCCTGTGTCAAGCATTTTGCAGCATACGGCGCTGCGGAAGGCGGTAGGGATTACAATAATACCGAGCTTTCGGAACATACTCTCAGGGAGTACTATCTTCGTGCATACGGCGAAGCCATAAAGAAAGATCCGCTTATGGTCATGACTTCATTTAACAGCATAAACGGTATACCTGCAACCGGAAGCAGATTCCTTATGAAAAAGATACTGAGGGAAGAATTTGGTTTTAATGGAGTGCTGATATCCGACTGGGGCGCTGTGGGAGAAATGATAAATCACGGCTATGCTGAAGATCAGAAAGATGCTGCTTTTAAAGCGATGATGGCAGGAGTGGATATCGATATGTGTTCCGGCTGCTACAGCGGATTCCTCGAGGAACTGGTAAAGAGCGGAGCTGTCTCAGAGAAGATGCTGGACGAAGCTGTCCTGCGTGTTCTTAACATGAAAAATGACCTTGGCCTTTTTGAAGATTCTTACAGGGGGATTGACATGGAGGCCGGAGCCATGATTAGCGGAGAAAGCAGGCAGCTGGCAAGAGAAGCAGCTGTAGCGGGGATGGTGCTTCTTGAGAACAGGGAAAAAACACTGCCGCTCGGAAAAGAAAAATATGCTTTTATCGGTCCGTATGCCAATACCAAAAAGCTTCAGAGTTCATGGGCTTTCTCAGGAGATGATGAAAACACTGTAAGCGTATGGGATGCTGCTTTGGAGGAATACGATCAGGAAAGTGTTAAGTATGCGGCAGGCTGCACCATGCTGGATCAGGATGCGGTAACTGCACGTGGGATCCGCCATGTAGATAACTGGCAGGAGGAGAATGACAGGCTTCTGGCAGAGGCTCTAAGCGCCGCAGAGTGGGCGGATACAGTGGTCTTGTGTCTTGGAGAGGACAGCACCCAGTCCGGAGAGGCAACGAGTAAAGCGAGTCTTAAGCTCCCCGAAGTGCAGCTTAAGCTTTTAAATGGGATAAGAAAAACCGGAAAGAATATCGTGACTCTGATATTTACCGGAAGGCCGCTTGAACTTAAAGAAGTACGGGATCTTTCCGATGCGTTGATGGTATGCTGGCTGCCGGGGACAGAAGGCGGACATGCCGTGCTTGATATACTTACGGGAAAGGTTTCTCCTTCGGGAAGACTGCCTGTCAGCTTCCCTTATACCGTGGGGCAGGAACCTCTGCATTATGATATGTATCCTACGGGACGTCCAAAACCGGAAAACGGTCCGTCTGAATATACTTCAAGATATCTTGACTGCGAAAACGGAGCGCTTTATCCTTTCGGCTACGGACTATCGTATACTTCTTTTGAATATACAGATCAGAGGCTTAGTGCACAGAAGATGTCAGCGGCAGAAACTATAACGGCATCCGTTACGGTTAAGAATACCGGTGATATGAAGGGTGATGTTACGGTTCAGCTTTATATAAGAGATGTGACAGGAAGCCGCGTTCGTCCTGTCAGGGAACTGGCAGGGTTTAAGAAGATAAGCCTGGATCCGGGAGCAGAAGAGGAAGTAAGATTTGTGATAAATGAGGAAATGCTGCGCTTCTGGACTGCAGCAGAAAAATGGGAAAGTGAAGCAGGAAAGTTCCGGGTATGGATCTGCAACAGCAGCTGCGACGGAAAGCCACTGGAATTTATGCTGGAGAAATAAGCATGAAGATAATAAACCTTATTGAAAATACAGAAGGAAACAGAGGCTGCGTGGCTGCTCACGGCCTTTCGTTTTATGTTGAGACTGAAAAACATAAGCTTTTACTGGACCTTGGCCCGTCGGAGGAAACGATCCGTAATGCTGAGAGACTGGGCATTGATCTGTCTGCGATAGATACGGTTATCTTAAGCCACGGGCATTACGATCATTCAGGTGGCATAATGCCTTTCACAAAGATAAACGATAAAGCCCTTATCTATATGCAGGATTCTGCAAAAGATGAATATTATGCCGATGATGGTGAGGATGCGCCGGAAAGGTTCAGATACATAGGCATCGATAAAGAGATTGTTAAGCTTCCGCAGGTAAAGTTTGTCAGCGGAGATTTTAAGATAGATGATGAACTGGAGCTGTTTGTGATAAAAGAAAGAAGCCATGAGCTTCCGTTTACGAACAGACGGCTTTTAGTTCGTGATGGCGAAAGATATATCAGGGATGAATTCAGACATGAACATTTTCTGGTGATCCGTCAGAATGGAAAATCTATTTTGATGTCCGGCTGTGCGCATAACGGGATATTAAGCATAATGGACGCATACATGGAGCGGTATGGAAACGCCCCGGATCTGGTGATAAGCGGATTCCATCTGATGAAGAAGACGGATTACAGGGATAGTGAGATCAGTAAGATCGAAGATATCGCAAAAGAGCTTAAGAAATATCCCACGAAATTTGCAACATGCCACTGCACCGGAACCGCTGCTTTTGACATAATGAAGGATATTATGGGAGAGGCGCTTGATTATGTGCATTCGGGAGATGAAGTAAGTTAAGGCTGTGCCGGATGAGTGATAAGTAATATAAGATATTGGCATTGAGAACATAGTATGTTTATGATAAAATTTATAAAACACAGATCAAAGAATTAACTGACAGAGACGGATATGGATATAATAGATCTGAATAAGTTTATCAAACTTGATATTGCAAGCAGTTCCAAGGGAGAGCAGGAAAAATATTATGATATGGAAAACCGTTCATACATAAAGCTCCCCTTTTATTTTGATGGAAAGTATTGGAAAGACTACATGGTTGAGCATTTATCCGGTAAGATATTTGGCGATGACTATACTCTGGGTGTAGAGATCGTGCAGCAGGAGATCGTAATGACAAACAAAGAACTGTATGCTGTGCGATCAAAGGATTTCTGTCAGGACGGAGAGCAGTGGCTTCCAATGGGAAGGATATACGAGCGTTTTCACGTATATGTAGAAGACTGCCGTACCGGATACGATCGTTTATTACAGCTTATTAATACTGCAAAGGATGAATGCGATGTGGATATCGTTCCGTATCTGACTGTAATGTTTATAGCAGATCTGCTGCTGTTAAATGAAGACAGGCATTATAATAATCTTGGCCTGCTTTATAAAGCCGATGGAAGATATTCGGCAGCACCTTTGTTTGACTTTGGCCTTGGACTTTTTGAGCATGACAAGAATTATGAGAATAAAACTCTGGACGAGATCGATCCGTTTAATATAAGACTGCGTCCGTTAGGCGTGGAGGGACTGAAAGCACTGGATTATCTTGCGGATATAACCGGTAACAGGGAAGATATAGCATATGTTGTCAGTGGGATCAGAACAGATCTGGAAAAGGCTCTCTTCCCTAATGAGAATGGATATGAATATTATATTCAGGCGGCATCAGTATTAAGGAGCAGATATGAAAGGAAGCTTTGATCTGGGTAATCTTTCCGGCGTGATAATGAAAAAGGATGAGCCTGTCTTACGATTTGCATATAAAGATGGATTCCTTGCAGATAAAGAAATACTGAATCCAAGTCTGCTCCCTTTTGATATGCTGGATGAAGTATGTGAACGTACAATAGATAATTTTTTTTATTACAGGGTTACACCGTTGACACGCCAGGGGCTTGAAGAGAGCCTTAAGAAATATGGTATCCCGGCTGAATATGAAGCTATGATACGGGCCGGACATGGCAGATGTATCCATGATGATTACTGGGTGGCGTTATGATCTTTTTTGGAGGACAGGAGTTACAGTAGGATGAAAGAAATAACTTATGATGAACTCAGGGAATTGCCTGAAGGATCCTATAAACTGATAGATATAAGAGATGAAGGGCTGACAGCATACGGTATCATACCAGGTGCTGTCAATATTTATGTCGAGGATCTGGAGAATAGCAGTGTACTTGCGGATATCCCGAAGGAAAAGAAGCTGGTCTTTTATTGTGAGATAGGACGCATGTCACGGGAGATAGATGATACACTGGAGTGCTTTGAAGGCAGGGACTGCTACAGCCTTTCCGAAGGATATGTCGGATATATCAGGTCCGGTATGAAAAGCGATACCGATAAAGAAGCAAAGAAGAAAAAGGCTGAGGACAGTATTAAGAAGAAGTTTCATAAGCAGCTGTTTTCACCTTTTGCAAAGGCTTGTAAGACATATAAACTTATCGAGGAAGGGGATCACATCGCCGTATGTATATCAGGCGGAAAGGATTCCATGCTTATGGCCAAGCTCTTCCAGGAGATTAAACTGCACAGACAGGTAAATTTTGACCTGACCTTTCTTGTTATGGATCCCGGATATAACAGCGAAAACAGGGCGCTTATCGAAAGTAATGCAGAGGCACTGGGGATCCCTGTTACGATATTTGAGAGCACTATATTTGATGCGGTGGATACCATAGAGAAAAATCCCTGCTATCTCTGCGCCAGAATGAGGCGCGGTTATCTGTACAGCAAAGCTAAGGAGCTGGGCTGCAACAAGATAGCGCTGGGGCATCATTTTGATGACGTCATCGAGACTATACTGATGGGGATGATCCACAGCGGTCAGGTCCAGACTATGATGCCCAAGCTGCACAGCACCAATTTTGAAGGTATGCAGCTGATCAGACCGTTATATCTGGTAAGGGAAAGTGATATCTGTGCATGGAGGGATTATAATGATCTTCATTTTCTTCAGTGTGCATGTCACTTTACGGATACCTGTACGACCTGCCATGAGGATGGAACCACTTCCAGCAAGCGCCTGGAAACAAAGAAGCTGATCGCAGAACTTAAAAAATCAAATCCTTTTGTTGAGTTCAATATTTTCCGAAGTGTGGAAAATGTTAATCTGGATACGGTTATAGAATATAAGCAAAAAGGCGTAAGACATAATTTCCTGGACGAGTATTGATATATTGTCGTAGAGAGAAAAATATAAATAAAAAGAAGGGAGAGATCAATATATGAATGAATCAAAAATATCATTTAATGTAAATCTTGCCGCTAAAGAGGTTAGTCCTAACAGTGTTTACAGAGGAGGGCTTTATCAAATACAGGATGAAGAGGAACTCTGGATATTAACCGAGATCAAAAACCTGTGTCCGGATAAGGATATCGTTGCAGAAGGCGTCAGGCTTGCAATGGAAATAAATAGAATTTCCGATACTGAAACTGTTGTTGAATCAATAGTAACATGCCCGGATGCGGAACCGGACGAAAGCAGATGCAGTATAAGGTTTATTTGTGATAAACCGTTTGAGCTTCAATACTATGAAGGATCTGATTATCTATACAGTGAATACAGAGGGCTTGACGGACAATACGGGATTCCTTTGATGCGCAGCGTAATGATATATAATGGGGCGCTTATAGGGTTTGAAGATGTTGACGGTAAGATCCCGGGAGGCATGAATAACAGGGTTTCAGTTTCTATCAAGGTAAAAGTATTGTAAGGGATCATGTTTATCAAACCTATATAAAAGAGCAAAATATATTGTGGATATTGCATAAATAATATGCAAAATTGTTGAATTTGTTGTGTAATAGTGCTAAAATGTTCTGGTTGCAGATATATTATTAACGAGTATAAAGATTGACTCAAATTAATGCTAAAAATCTAAGTATTTAACATGGAGGAAAGAAAATGAAGAGAAAAATCAACAGATTATTAGCGGGATTGGTTGCGATAACCATGGGTATTTCTGAGTTTGGAAGTACCGGTGTTTTGGCTGCAGATGAAAATGATCCTGTGATGGAGACAGTTTCGGAAGCTGCTGTTTCAGAGGATGTTCCGGAAGATGATGTTGAAATCTGTGAAATGGAGTTTATGTCTTTGACAGAAGACGATCTGGTTGATCCGGAAGAATTGAACAGGGATTTTGATGATCAGGAAGAGGTAATACTGGAAGTAGTTGCAAATTTTGTTCCCCGTACCACGGCACCTACATCTGATAACCCGTATTATTATAGTTCAACATATAATCCTTTTGTAGGTACATCTTATGGTCCCCCTAAAGTTAATGCGAACTGCACCTGGTACGCATATGGACGTGCAAGTGAGATATTAGGCAGAAAAGCCGGCTTGTGTACGGCAAATGCAAGTAATTGGTATTCTTATACCAAAGACGGATACCAGAGGGGAGATACTCCCCGTCTTGGTGCGGTTGCTTGTAAAAAAGGTGCTAATCACGTTGCTGTTGTAGAAGGTATAGACTACAGCAATAATACTGTTGCATTGTCTAACTCGGCATGGAACGGACAGTCATTTTATATGACATATAACGCTGATGCTTCAAAGTATCAGTATATTTATCTTGGAGATTTCACCACTGAAAACTCAAATCCTCCTCAGATCACGAGTGCGGGGGTTACAGAGATTAACCGTGAGAGCGGATATTATACGGTAAAAGCAACAGTTACGGCAGAAGCAGGCCTGGACCGTATTGAATTCCCTACCTGGACAACGTATAACGGTCAGGATGATCTGCCGGGAAGCTGGCCCCGGGGAACGGTGACGCCGCTTGGAAATAATAATTATGAAGCTACATATACTGTACAGATTTCGGATCATAATAATGAAAGGGGACAGTATAATACCCATGTATATGCATTTGATAGCGACGGAAGATCTGTAATGGCTATCATTGACAGTGTTAACATGGATGAACAGCCGTCAGAGCCTATTAGTTTTGATGTAAATCTGCCCGCAAAGGGAAAAGCCAATATTTATAACATAATGTGTGAAAAGTGGGGAGGTCAGATAAAGATCTCCAAGTATGTTTCCAGTAATAAGAAAGTTGCGAGTGTAAACAAAAAGGGAATCGTCACCGGTAAGAAGGAAGGATCGGCCACGATCAAAGCATATATTAAATCCGGTAAAGAGAATGTAGAGGTTGGAAGTGTTATCGTAAGTGTTTCAAAGCCTGTATTCAAGTTTACTAACGTAGACCTTACTTATGCAGGCAAGAGTATAAACGCACGGGATTATCTATCGAACCTTGCTGCAGGAGCAACTACCAAATGGTCGATCGCAAAAAGCTCACAGAAGATCGCAACGATAGATGAGAATACCGGAGTGATCACTGCCGGAGAGAAAAGCGGAAATGTAAGTGTTAAGTGCACTATCAGTACATATGGATATTCCTGCAGCTATACTGCAAAGCTTAAGGTAAAGATACCCAAGCCTTCCAAGAGCATAAAGATAAAAGATGGAAAGTCAAAGAATGTGGATATCAAAAATGTAAGTGCATATACTTCGGTTTATTGGAAGAGCAGTTCACCGGCACTTACTATTGAAGCAACTAAGAAACCTTTTAAGGTAAAGGTTTCGGTAGATTCAAGTAAAGATCCGTCTGTGCTAACACAGCCGGCGACATTAACAGCAGTTATAGACGGCGTTGAGTATAAAACCAATGTAGTGGTAAAACCTTAATCATAAAACCGTTAGTATATACAAGGAGATAAAAATGTCAAAAAGAATAATAGCTTTTATGATGATGGTCACCCTGATTTTTACTTCGCTGCCCTTTGATGTGCTGGCTGAAGGTGAACAGAGTGATGCGGAAATCGAACAGAGTGTAAGTGATGATGATATATCTGTAAGCGGGAATGAGGAAATAACGCTTACTGATGATGAAAATGATGAGGAAATATACCCGGACGATAACGGTAATGATGAAGAAGCATATCAGGACGAGGCTGATGAAGAAGAGCCGGCAGAAAATGAAGACCGGGCAGATGAGTATGAATATGATGATGATAAAAGCCCTGCAGACTGGGGGCTGACAGAGTATGCTTCCCCTGCCGCTACCGAGCAGGAGATAATCCGGAGAATGGATGAGATCAAAAGGGCTTTCCCTACAGAATCATTCTTTTCCGTCAATGGACAGGCATGCAATCACGCTAACTCTACAAAATGTGATAATTGTTGTAGTCTTAAAATAATTCAAGACAAATTAGGTTTTTCGGACATGAGTGTATTTACCAAGGATTGGACATGCACGTCATATGCTATATTTATTTATGGATATGTGTTTCGCGAGGCTGCCTGCGAAAGTGTTAACGGAAAACTTGCAAAATATCCTAATCGGTGCTACTTAGTAACAAAAAACGGAGTGACATATGATGAGTTAAAATCATATGTTAAACCTGGCGATTGGATACAGGTAAAAGATACACAAAATGACGGATACAATCATGACATGATCTGTTACGGATGGGATAATTCCAATAATGTGCTCTTAGTATTCGAGTCTAATGTACGTTCCATAGATAAGAGCAAGTATACAGGACATGTGAATAACGGATCTAATACTACTAAAAAAAATAAAAAGTTTTATGTTTACCGTAACCCTACTTACAACAATAACGGCTGCCCGAAAGCAAATGCTCCTGTAGTAACCGGAACAACAATTACAGAGGTAAACCGCGAGGGCGGATATTATACGGTAAAAGCAAACATTACGGCAGATGCTGCCCTGGACCGCGTTGAATTCCCTACCTGGACAACAGCTAACGGTCAGGATGATCTGGTGTGGCCCAGGGGAACTGTAACGTCGCTTGGAAATAATAATTATGAAGCTACATATACAGTACAGATTTCGGATCATAATAACGAAAGAGGACAGTATAATACCCATGTATATGCGTTTGATTGTTACGGACAAAGTGGAATGAAAGCCGCTGACAGCGTTAATATGGATGAACAGCCGTCAGAGCCTATTAGCTTTGACGTAAATCTGCCTGCAAAGGGAAAAGCCAATATTTATAACATAATGTGTGAAAAATGGGGAGGGCAGATAAAGATCTCCAAGTATGTTTCCAGTAATAAGAAGGTTGCGAGTGTAAACAAAAAGGGTATTGTTACCGGTAAGAAGGATGGGTCGGCCACGATCACAGCATATATTAAATCCGGTAAAGAAAATGTAGAGGTTGGAAGCGTTATCGTAAATGTTTCAAAGCCTGTATTTAAGTTTACGAACGTAGACCTTACTTATGCGGGCAAGAGTATAAATGCACGGGATTATCTATCGAACCTTGCTGCAGGAGCAACGACAAAATGGTCAATCTCTAAAAGCTCACAGAAGATCGCAACGATAGATGAGAATACCGGAAGGATCACTGCCGGAGAGAAAAGCGGGAATGTAAGTGTTAAGTGCACTATCAGCACATACGGATATTCCTGCAGTTATACGGCGAAGCTTAAAGTAAAGATACCCAAGCCTTCCAAGAGTGTAAAGATAAAGGATGGAAAGTCAAAAAAAGTGGGTATCAACAATGTAAGTGCTTATACTTCAGTTAACTGGAGGAGCAGTTCACCGGCGCTTACTATTGAAGCAACTAAGAAATCTTATAAGATAAAGGTTTCAGTAGATTCAACCAAAGATCCGTCTGTGCTTACCCAGCCGGCAACACTGACAGCGGTTATAGACGGCGTTGAATACAATACATCTGTTATAATCAAATAATCTCCGGATAATAAGTTTTATAAGCATCAGAAAAAGGCAGCTTCGGCTGCCTTTTTGTTTATTGTGCATATAAGAGCACGAGAAATATAGTTACATATTTATGAGTTGATAATATTGATGCATTAGTGTATAATCGAACAGGTAACTATTCATTTCTAAAAACTGACAGATGATAGGATGTCATTTTGAGCCTGCACAGATTACTATTGATTGGTTCATAAATGTTAAGACGACTATAGCCGTTCATTATCTGGTCGAGTATTTCAAAATTCACAAGATTATACAAGGATAAGTAATAAGTTTTTAACTGTATTTTACACGGGGTTTTTATTTTGTACACTAAAAACGGGGAGGTATTGGCATGAGCTATCAGCTTACAGCAAAGATAAACAAAGTAGGCGCTGTGATAGGCGACATTATAAATACCATTGCCGAGGGGAAAATGATCACCCTTGTAAAGACCAGGAACACGCGTAATAAGCGGATCATTGCCGAAATGATGAACATGCTCCTTATGGTGATGTTTATTCCTGTGTTTGCTGCCGGAGCATACATGGTAATAAATTCTGAAGTGATCTACCATACGGATTCGGTGATCATTGCATTTATCAAGGGGCTTTTGCGCAGGCATGATAAACTGGCTTTTATAGTGACGTGGGTAGTGCCCGTCTTATTGGGGGCTTTCGTGCATGAACTGGCTCATGGCAATGCATGCCGTGCATGCAAAGGAGGCCGCGTATACGAGTATGGTATTCATATAGGGATCATTCCCGGTTTTTATACAGCAGCTGATGAAAGAGGTATAAGAGGGCCCAGGGCGCGGCTTAAGAAGCTCCAGATCATGTTAGCAGGCGTTGAAGCAAATATCCTGCTTGCAGGCATCAGTCTGATCCTGTCCTGTCTTATATATAATCTGAGTGAAATATTCCTTACATGGGCGGATATTAACCTGGGGCTTTTCGCAATAAATATTCTATTTTTTAAAAAACTGGATGGTCAGCTTGCCATCGCCCTGATCCTTGGGTTGGATGAAAGAAACGGTGACTTTATAAAGGCGATGAATGTCGTAAGAAGCAGGCGGCGGAAAAAAATGCTTTTAAAAGATGGTCCTGTAGGGCTTATGAAGATTGCAGCGTGTTATGTGTTTGAGCTCTATAACATTCTGTATCCGCTGATCATAGTAATGAATATACTGTTTATAGGAAGCATTATCATAGGAGGACTGCCTATATGATATCAAATATTGTATTTTATTATTCAAAGGAACTGATCATTTCCCTGATATTATCGGGGTTACTGGTATTCATATCCTTTGTCTTCGTTAATAACTATCGCAAGGTACGCAGATACGAGAGCCTGGCTATTTTCGTATTGCTGGTATTTGCAACTATACCGGTCAACGCTGTAATAGCTTATTTTTATTATCTTGTGTTCAGTTTCTATAAAGGGTTCGTTGGAACTATAATACGTATTTTCTTAGTGATCCTGTTCTATGCGATACTTCTTTCAATGGAGGAGCTGGTTTTCGGCATCATAGGAAGACGTATCTGGAAGTATCAGAAGGATTTCTTTGAATAAAAAAGGAGTATATTAAGTATGGAAATATTCACAGTTAATAAGATCAGGGAAATATGTCTCGAAGGAATTAGCAGAATATGTCAGGAAAGGCCGGGCGGAGAAATCCGGTTGGAAAGATGGGATGTCGGAGACAATGAAGAACGCAGGTGTACCGGAATGGTATATTGAATCATGCAGTAAGATCAAATATCTTTATTCACGTGCGCATGCTGTGGAGTATATCGGAAGAAGTCGTAATTAATGCAGGGAGTATTTTATGATGGTATTAGATGATTACAGGGGTACTACGCTTGTTAAAGGACCGTCAGTAAGCGGGGTCGAAGAGATCGAAAAGTGTTTGACAAGGACTATTTCCACAGAGAGAAGCAGATATGCTGTGTTTGCGAGGCATGAGGGTATACTGAATGGGCTTGAAAAATTTCTTCCAATCGGGTTCCTGGAAGAAACAGATTTCTTTTTTATCATCAGATACTGTGACAGCCTTTATGAGGATCAGCGGTTTGCAAGTTTGATGAAGAAGGCAAAAGAGAAATGTATGTCGATAGTTGTTCTTGCGTATGAATCACAGCGTATATCGTCGGATGTTATGAGTCTTTTTGATAAAGTGGTTTGTTTCAGGGATACTGATATTCGAAAAGAGACATTTTTGATGGATGCCGATAAAGAGGCTATAAGATCATACTATGAGGAAAATATATACGGTAAATGGCGTGAAGGAGAGGCTGTTTCTTACGAATTGCTAGGTGACGATCCTAAGTCGGATGAAAGCAGTTCCGGCAATCCTTTTGAAGTTAAAGGCGGGAAACTCGTAAAGATAAAGCTTACAAAAGACGGCCGCAGTGCAGAGTTTATAGTACACGTATATCTTCCGCATGCAAAAAACAGGACAAAGGCGCTTAGAGGACTGCCTTTTATTGTCTGCATGCATCCGATAAAGCCTAAAGAAATGGCATTGGATAACGGATATGCACTGATCGTTATGGACAGTATACAGATAGCTACAGATGATACAAGACATCTTGGCGCATTTTATGATCTGTATCCCTATGGCGCTGACAGCAAAAATCAGACAGGGGTGCTGATGGCATGGGCGTGGGGAGCATCTAAAATATTGGATGCTGTTATCGCAGGACTGGATAGAGAGTATAATCTGGACGCCCGCGGAGCCATGGTGACCGGGGTGTCGCGCTGGGGAAAGGCAACCGCTGTATGCGGGGCGTTTGATAAAAGATTCCGTATGGTGATCCCCGCCTGTTCCGGCGCCGGAGGTCTGGCTTTGTATAGTGTTGTTTCTCAGGGAAATACCTATGATTTTTCGTCAATAGGCGGCCCCCAAAGTTATACATACGGTGAGAACGAACCGTTAAGCTGTCTGCAGTCTGATGCCGAACGTGGCTGGTTTTGTGATAATTTCCTGAAGTTTGAATCTCCGCAGGATATTTTTGCGGACCAGTATTATCTCCCGATACTGGCAATGGACAAAGACAGATGCTATTTCATCATTGCAGCTTATACCGGTGAGGATTGGGTAAATGCACCGGCCATGTGGGAATGTTATAAAAAGGCTGATGCTGCATATGCCAAAGAGGGGCTCGATGAACACCTGGTGGTACACTTTCACAGGGAAGGGCATGCTGTGATAGATGAAGATATGGAGCTTATTATCAAATATTTTGAGCATATGTATTACGGTAAAGACAATAAGATAGATATTAAAAGCCTGAAAACAACTGTTTTTGCTTGATTCCGGGGCAGATAAAAAAATATTTATAAAACCTATTGACATACTATGTGAAAAGGTGTAATATGCACACTTGTAAGGTGCATGCACCTAATAAGACGAAAGGAGCGATGATAAATGAGAACAAGTGTTAAGTCAGTCAAAACCATGTGTATGTGTTGTTGCTGTCGAATGCTTAACTCCCAGGCAAGTAATATGGTCGGGCGTTTGGCTCATTTGTCATGCGTCCACATACAATAGTCCGTCATTTCGGATATAGTGATGACCATTTGCCTGGGAGTAAGATCCCGGGCTTTTTTATGTCACGGGCCGGCATAAGAAAGTAAGACGGGAGATGTGATCAGGATAATTAAGAGGGAGTTCTGAGCGATAGTGAGGGACAGAAAAGATTCTTCGCTTCGCTCAGAATGACAGAGAGAAAAAAATCTCTGAATGAGAGAAAGAAAAAATTCAGAATGACATAGAGGAGATGACATTCTGAAAACATATAAAATCGAAAGAGAGGATAAAAACTATGAAAAAGGGAATATTTAAATCGTTATTTGCAGGAATACTTACAGCAGGCTTAAGCCTGGGAGCACTTACAGGATGCGCTGAAGAGGGCTCTTTAGCAAATGAAGCAAACGCATCAAACGCTGAGCCGGAAAACAGAGTGTACAGGACACTGGATGAGATCAAGGAAGCAGGCAGCGTAAACATCGGAGTTTTCTCAGATAAGAATCCATTCGGATACGTTGATGAGAACGGTGAGTATCAGGGATACGATGTTTACTTTGCAGAAAGGATCGGTCAGGATCTGGGAGTAGATATCAATTATGTATCTACAGAAGCAGCCAGCAGAGTTGAATATCTTGAGACAGGCAAAGTTGATATAGTACTTGCAAACTTTACCGTAACAGAAGAAAGAGCACAGAAGGTAGATTTTGCACTTCCTTACATGAACGTAGCACTGGGCGTTGTATCACATGAGGACCGTGTGATCGAAGACCTCAGCCAGATCACTGCAGACGATCAGGTGATCGTTATCTCCGGAACTACCGCAGAGACTTATCTGGAGAAGAATTATCCGGATATCAAACTTCAGAAGTTCGATACTTATGTAACAGCAAAGACTTCTTTTGAAAACGGTACCGGTGTTGCATGGGCAAATGATAACACAGAGGTTATCGCATATGCACTGGAGAATGCAGGTTATGTAGTAGGTATCCCTTCACTGGGCAGCCAGGACACCATCGCTCCTGCTGTATCAAAGGGCAACACCTCACTTCTTAACTGGCTGAATGATGAGATAAAGACACTTGGAAATGAGAACTTCTTCCATGCGGATTATGAAGCAACACTGCTTGATACCTATGGAAAGGATTACGAAGATACCCTGGTTGTTGAAGGCGGTGTGGTAGCCGGTGCGGCAGAAGATACAACGGCAGCAGTACCCGAAGTAAGCGATATCGTAGCAGGTAACGGCGAGACCATTAAGATCGCAGCATCCGCAACACCTCACGCAGAGATACTTGCAGAAGCAGCCGGCATACTTGAAACCTATGGTTACGAACTGGACATCGTAGAATTTGATGATTACGTACAGCCCAACCTGGTAGTTGAATCCGGCGAGTTTGATGCAAACTACTTCCAGCACATTCCTTATCTTGACAGCTTCAATGCAGAGCAGGGTACACATCTTGTAAATGCAGGCGGCATCCACTATGAGCCCTTCGGTATCTATCCCGGAAAGAAAGCAAGCCTTTCCGATATAGCAGACGGCGATTCCATAGCAGTACCTAATGATACTACCAACGAAGCAAGAGCATTACTTCTCCTTCAGGACAACGGACTGCTTAAGTTAAAGGATGGCGCAGGTCTTACCGCAACAGTAAATGATATAGTAGAGAATCCTTACAACATTAAGTTTGTAGAGCTGGAAGCAGCACAGGTAGCAAGAGTCGTAAAAGAAGTGGAATTCGTGGTACTCAATGGAAACTACGCACTTGAAGCAGGCTACTCCGTAGGCAGGGATTCGATAGCATACGAGGCAAGCGATTCCGTAGCAGCAAAGACCTACGTTAACATCATCGCAGTTAAAGAGGGAAATGAGAACAGTGATAAGATAAAGGCTCTGGTAAATGTATTAAGATCTGATGACATCAAGAAATTCATAGAAGACAATTATGATGGAGCGGTTGTTTTCTTCGAATAAATTTCTTCCTTATGAGATGTTCGGGAGGGCCCTGAAAAGCCCTCCCGAATGCGTTTTAAAGAGAGGTATTAAATATGAGTGAGATAGAGATAAAAGAGCTTACAAAAAGATTTCAGCTAAAAGAGCATACAGTGACGGCATTGGATCATATAAACCTCTCGATCGAGAAGGGGGATATCTTCGGGATAATAGGCATGTCCGGTGCAGGAAAGAGCACACTGGTCAGATCCATCAATTATCTTGAACAGCCTACTGAAGGACAGGTGCTGATAGACGGAGTTGATCTGGCAGGTCTTAGTGAAAAGGAGCTCAGAAAAAAGAGAAGCGAGATAGGAATGATCTTTCAGGGTTTTAATCTGCTGGAGCAGAAGAATGTGATCGACAATATCTGCTTCCCCCTGGAGATAGCGGGACATAAGAAAAAGACTGCAAGGGAAAAGGCGCGTGAGCTGTTAAAAACAGTTAATCTGGAAGAGAAGGAAAAAGCATATCCTTCCCAGTTGTCCGGAGGACAGAAGCAGAGAGTTGCGATAGCCAGAGCATTAGCGACAAACCCTAAGATACTGCTCTGTGATGAAGCGACCAGTGCACTGGATCCCCAGACCACGGAATCCATACTGCAGCTGCTCAAGGACATCAATGAAAAATACGGCATAACGATCGTGATAATCACACACCAGATGTCGGTTGTTACCAGGATATGTAAGAAAGTGGCGATCATCGAGAACGGTGTCCTGGTTGAAAAAGGAGCCGTTGACGAAGTATTTGAAGATCCTAAATCCGATGCGGCTAAGGAGCTTATATTTGAAAAGAAAAACGATTATCTGCCGGTAAACGATCTTAAGGCTGATAAGAATATAAGGATAGTATTTTCCGATAATTCTTCATACGAGCCTCTGGTAGCAAATCTGATATTAAACTTCGGAAAACCGGTGAATATACTTAAGGCTGATACGAAGAATGTGGGCGGAAAAGCAAGAGGAGAGATGATACTTGGACTTCCTGAAGGAGAGGATCTTCAGAGCAGGATGATCGACTGGATAGAAGAGAGAGGATTAAGCGTAACGGAGGTGAAGGAAGATGTTCGATGAAAAGATAGTTGAGATGATCCTTGTGGGAATAAAGGATACCTTATATATGACACTGGTTTCCACTGCCTTCGGTTATGTTCTGGGACTGCCTCTGGGAATAATACTGAATGTAACACGCAAGGACGGATTAAGACCCAATAAAGTAATATACGGTATCGGGGATTTTATATGCAACATTGTACGTAGCGTGCCTTTTCTGATACTGCTTATATTGCTGATCCCCTTCACCAGATTGGTGGTGGGCCAGAGTTACGGATCAACAGCTACGATAGTGCCGCTTGTTATCTGCGCTGCGCCCTATATTGCAAGAGTGGTTGAGGCTTCACTGAATGAAGTGGACGCAGGTGTTATCGAGGCTGCAAGGGCAATGGGCGCAAGCAATCTCCAGATAATACTTAAGGTAATGCTGGTGGAGGCAAGAGTATCTTTATTGAACGGCGTTACCATCACTACAGGTATATTGCTGGGATATTCAGCGATGAGCGGTACCGTAGGCGGTGGCGGACTGGGAGACATAGCGGTAAGATACGGATATTACAGATGGCAGACCGGGATCATGATAGTTACGGTATTGTTACTGATCCTGATCTTTCAGATAATACAGCATCTGGGATCGGGTTTTGCAAGACATATAGATCACAGAAAACGATAGGATAATTTTATGGACACAGGGGTCATTACATCATACATCCCCATATTTGCAAAAGCTTTCCTGCTGACATTAAAGATCGGCTGGATAGGTGTGGCGCTGGCCTTTGTTACCGGTATTGCAGGAGCATTTACACTGTACTTTAAAATACCCTTATTATCGGCAGCAGTTAAGTGCTATGTGGAACTGTTCCGCAATACTCCGCTGCTGGTACAGCTTTTCTTTATATACTATGGACTGCCTGTACTGGGATTTAAGATAAGCGCGGAAGTATGCGGCGCTGTAGGTCTTGGGCTTCTGGGCGGAAGCTACATGACAGAGAGTATAAGAAGCGGACTTGATGCGGTACCAAAGATACAGATGGAGAGCGCTGCATCCCTGGGGCTCAGCAGATCCCAGACATTTATGTCGGTGATACTTCCCCAGGCTTTTACCATAAGTGTTCCGGGACTGGTGGCAAATGTGATCTTTCTCTTAAAAGAGACCAGCGTATTTTCTGCTATAAGCCTGATGGATCTGATGTTCACCGCAAAAGACCTGATAGGACTTTACTACAATACTACAGAGAGTCTTTTCCTGCTGGTGCTCTTTTATATAGCGATGCTGTTGCCTGTATCTTTTGCCGGCAGCATTATTGAGAAGAGGATGAGAACAAAGATGTTCGGAGGCCGGGATAATGGGATTTGAGGTTATATTCAAAGGGAAAAATTTCATAAGACTTCTTGAAGGCCTGGGAGTAGCGCTTAAGATAAGCCTGGTATCCGTGATCATCAGTATAGTACTTGGCATGATAGTGGGCATGATAATGACACTTAAGAATCCTGTTATCAGGGCGGTATCAAGGATCTATCTTGAGATAGTAAGGATCATGCCGCAGATGGTACTGCTGTTTATCGTGTTCTTTGGCTTTACCAAGATGACCGGACGTAATATTTCCGCAGAGCTTTCATCCGTGATAGTATTTTCCTTCTGGGGAACGGCGGAAATGGCTGATCTGGTAAGAGGCTGTCTGACAAGTATACCAAAGATACAGTATGAGAGCAGCAAGGCACTGGGGCTTTCCCGGCTGCAGACATATGTTTATGTAATAATCCCCCAGATTATCAGAAGGCTGATACCCCTTTCCATCAATCTGATAACCAGGATGATAAAGACCACCAGTCTTATAATGATGATAGGTATCGTGGAAGTTTTAAAAGTGGGGCAGCAGATAATAGACGCCAACAGAAAGAGTTCGCCACATGCAGCCTTCGGAGTGTTTGCTGTAGTGTTTCTCCTGTATTTCCTGGCATGCTGGCCCATCAGCCGATTAGCGGGGTATTTAGAGAGAAAATGGAAATAAAAAGATTCTTCGTCGCTGCGCTCCTCAGAATGACACAGGCTCTGTCATCCTGAGCGAAGCGAAGGATCTTGACAGAATTGGAGGCTGACAATGGATGAAATTTTAAAGATAGAACACCTTACCAAAAAATATGATGATATCACCGTACTTAACGACATAAGTCTCACCGTAAAAAAAGGCGAGGTCCTTGTGATCGTAGGCCCTTCAGGCTGCGGTAAGAGTACATTGCTGCGCTGCATCAACAACCTGGAAGATATACAGGACGGGAAGGTGAACATTGAAGGAAAGACCGGCATGGTTTTCCAAAGCTATGAGCTGTTCCCGCATATGACTGTTTTGCAGAATCTGATGCTGGCGCCTTTAAAAGTAAAGAAGCGCAAAAAGGATGAAGTAAAAAAAGAAGCGGAGCAGCTTCTGGAGAGAGTGGGGCTTTCTTCAAAAAAGGATAATTATCCCGCACAGTTATCCGGCGGACAGAAACAGAGAGTAGCAATAGTGCGTGCGTTGATAATGCATCCGGAGGTATTATTATTTGATGAGGTGACGGCCGCTCTTGATCCCGAGATGGTAAGGGAAGTGCTGGATGTTATACTTGATCTGGCAAAGCAGGATAAGACCATGCTGATAGTAACCCATGAAATGGCTTTTGCCAGAGCTATCGCAGACCGCGTTATCTTTCTTGAGGGCGGATCGATAATAGAAGATACAACTCCGGCAGAGTTCTTTGATGCTCCCCGTTCAGAGCGCGCTAAGAGTTTCCTCCGTACCTTTGAATTTGAAAAAGTACATTAGTTATCGTCATCTCCGGAGGGAGCAAACTCCAGTATATCATCATCGTCATCATCATCTGATATATCCAGATTTGCCTTGATGATGGATACTATCTCCGAATACATCTTCATGGCATCTTCATGACCTTCGTTTATAACGGCTTCATCATTTGCGAGAGCAGCAGCTTCCAGCTTAGCGGCCAGGGCGGAAAGCTCTGCGGCGCCTATGGTCTTTGAAGTGCTCTTTAACGAATGTACACATATGCTGTAATCTGCCCAGTCTTTACGCGCATAAAAGTCTTTTATGTTTTTGCTACGTGTATCATATTCGGAAGCATAACCTGCAAGTATATCCAGATAAGCATCTTCTGTATTTCCGCAGAAACCGATACCGCCGGCCGTATCCAGACCCGCTTTCTTTAGTGCGGCTATAAGAGGATTTTCAGGAACAGCAGTTTTTGCCGCCGGTTTTACGGCGGGGGTGTCTGCAGCTTTCTTTATCTTTTCCTTGGGCAGATAGTTGAGCAGTGCCCGCTCTAAGGATTTGCTGTCAATAGGTTTGGTGAGATAATCGGTAAATCCTTCCGAGATGTATTTTTCCCTTGCGCCTCTTATGGCGTCGGCGGTAAGACAGATAACGGGAGTCTTTTCGTTCATTTTGTTTTCAAGCTCTCTTATCTTTTCGAGTGCCTGTGTACCGTTCATGCCGGGCATACGCTGATCCATCAGTATCAGATCATAGGCGTTCTTTTCCGCAAGGTTTATGGCTTCTGCGCCACCGGTGGCTGTATCTATCTGTATCATAGTTTTCTTTAACAGATTTACAGCTACTGTCAGGTTCATCTTTGTATCATCTACGATAAGCAGGCGTGCATCAGGAGCATGGAAAGCTTCCTTATAGCTCTCAAAATGTTCGTCATCGGCTGTGGGCATCTTATAATCGCCCAGAGGTTCGCTGTTGCAGATATCCTGCCACAACTCGAAGGAAAATACCGAGCCCACTCCGTAAATGCTGCTTACTTTTAATTCACTGTTCATCAGCTTTAACAGGCTGGTGGTTATTGATATTCCCAGGCCTGTGCCTTCGATATTACGGTTACGTACCTCATCAAGACGTTCAAAGGATTCAAACAGACGGTCCATATCGCTCTCTTTTATACCTATTCCGGTATCCTTTACTTCTACATAAATGAGAGCCCTGCTGTTTTCTTTTTCACGCAGTTTCATGTTCAGGGTTACGGAGCCGGTCTGGGTGTATTTTACTGCGTTGGTGAGCAGGTTTAAGATTACCTGGTTTATGCGCGTATCATCACCATGAAGTTCCGAAGGGATGTCCGGATCTATATCAACGGCAAATTCCAGACCTTTTGCAGAAGCACGGTCATGTATGGAATTGATGAGATAGGTGATCAGAGAGCTGACGCTGTAGTCTACGGGGACTATTTCCATCTTGCCGTCTTCTATCTTTGAAAAGTCCAGTATGCTGTTGATAAGCTGAAGCAGGTTTTTGCCGGAGATGTCGATATTCTTTGAATATTCCAGCAGGTTTTTGTCATCTGCTTCACGAAGTATCATCTCATTCATGCCCAGGATGGCATTGATGGGCGTACGTATCTCGTGGGACATATCCGCCAGGAATTTGCTCTTTGCTTTGTTCGCTTCATCTGCGGAGAGCTTTTCAAGGCGAAGTACATCTGCTTCGTATTCCTGCTTCTGCCGGCTGGCGCTCATCTCTTCCATCTTCCGGCTGGTGGCCTGCTCATTCATGTAACCCATGTAGTAGAAGAAAGTAATGAGCGAGAAGATAAGCAGTGATACCAGTATATTAAAGGTAAGCTGGGAATAAACGGTTTCAAAAAGATCCGAATTACTGACAACTATTACCACATACCACTGGTCCATTACCTGGTCTATGAACAGCGTTGAGGTTTCATCAAGAACGTCTGTTTCAAAGTTTCCGTTTTTATTTGTGGTAATGGTTTCAAAAAGTTCATCACCGTAAATATCCCGGAAATTCTGTCCATAGAGCTCCCTGTCTTTATGCGCAACGATAAAACCGTCTTCATTGACTATCATGGCATAGCCTTTACCGCCTACGGAAACTTCTTCCGTGATATCCTGGATGTAGTTTACGATGACGTCCAGGGAAGTTACATTACGTTCATGATAGTCGCCGGCGCTTTTGCCGTCGGGCAAAAGCCTGGTGATGGTGATGACTACAGACTGGGTCTGGGCATCTACATAAGGAGAGACCAATATGGTTTTTCCGTTACCGTCTACCGCAGCTTTGTACCAGTCTCTTTCTTCAACCACATAATCGGCGGGGGGCTCCCAGCCCAGACCATCCATGTATTCACCGTTTATATATGCATACAGACCGGTGAAGTTTTCATCCAGATTATCCTTTTGCATGGTGGTCTGATCAAGTATGAAGCTCAGGATCTTTTCCTGTGGTTCTTTATTTTTAACCATCAGCTCAACGGAATCTGCGGTGACTTTAAGGGTGGAGATCGCCTTTGTAAGATAGTTTTCCAGATCGGTAGCTGTATTTGCAGCCCTGTCAATGCCGGAATCATAAAGCGTTGAAACGGAAGCGCGGTATAAGGTTATGGAATTATATACAACCGCAAATACCATGAGTACCAGGGTGATCAGTATGGTGAAGATCAGATTGAACTTGCTGCGGCGGGTATATTTGTTTTTCTGTTCTTCATTCTTGTCAGGTTTATACTTTGAGGCGATCAGGTATATTACTGCAAGTATGAGACAGGAAAGAAATATCGATATCAGGAAAAGAACAACGGCTATTATGCCGTAGACATTTTCATCACTGCTTTCGGGAAGTGATCTTTTCATCCAGAATGCGATATAGAAACCGCCGGCACAGCAGATTATTACTATCAGAGAAACTATTACCTGCAATGCGATATGTGTTTTTATCTCTGTAGCATCTTTTTCCTTGGGGACAACCCCTTCCGCTTTGTAATCTTTGCTCACCGCACGTGAGAAGAAGATCATCAGGATATAACCTGCGACAGAAGCATAGTAGTAAGGATCCTGCAGTTCGCTGTTCCAGTCAAAGCAGCTGCTGGTCCAGGAAACATACTGGCTGATTATATATAAAAGAGTGATAAAGTGGACATGCGGAAAATGCGCGCCGTTTTTTTTGTTCTTGAAATAATACAGGATAACCTGGAGACATATGATGGAAATTGCTGTGGTAAAGCCGACCTGCCAGAGGTTATTGAACAGACCGCCGTATTCGATATAGATAAAAAACTGCCATATATTGATGGGAACCGGCAAAAGCATCAGCGGGTTAAAATAGCGTTTTGCTCCTGCCGGGCGCAGATTCAGCATAGCTATCAGGAGGACAACAAACGCAACATTCCACCCGAAGTAAGCCATGAGCTCGGAAACATCGGGGGATTCATGCATTACCAGAATATAAGTTGTCCAATAGTAATCACTTAAGATGTCGGCAAGAAAAAAAACTGACATATAAAGCCAGCCGCGTCTTGGGGATTCGATATACCTGAACATACTGAGCAGCAAGCCGATAACAGCTGCTGCAAGTGTAAAGACATTAACAAAGGTTTCTACGCTCATTAAGCGGTATCCTTTCTTTCGCTCATGCTGTAATCCTTATCTTCCTCCATCATCTCAAGCATGATATCGGCAAATACGGGATCGAACTGGCTGCCTTTGCCATTCACGATCTCTGAACGGACTTCTTCCTGGGGGAGCTTGTCTCTGTATATCCTGTAACTGCTCATGGCATCATAAGCGTCAGCCACGGCGATGATCCTTGCCTCTTCGGGAATATCTGTTCCCTTCAGCCCGTCGGGATAGCCGGTTCCGTCGTATCTTTCATGATGGGACCTGGCACCTACCGAGAGAAGCGGCATTGCTTTAATGTTTGAAAGAATTCCTGCACCAACAACGGGGTGGTTCTTTATATAAGCGAACTCTTCCGGGGTGAGCTTTTCTTTTTTGTTCATCACCTGCAGCGGAACGCTGACTTTTCCCACATCATGCAGAAGAGCCGTCATGTATAGATCCGATTGTGCTTTTTCAGAATAGCCGTATCTTGCGGCTATCATCTTTGAATATTTGGCCACGCGTATGGAATGTCCGTTGGTATAGGTATCTTTTGCATCGATGACATCCGCCATGGCCAGGACTACCTGCAGGGAAAGATCAGCAACTTCCCTGGTTTTTTCCTCCACCTGTGAGGAGAGATTGCGCTGCAACCTTACCAGGTCGATAATGTGACGTACGCGCATGACCAGGACATCGGGAACAAAGGGTTTTTTGATGAAATCCATGGCGCCAAGGGACAGTCCCCTGGTTTCGGCATCCAGATCTTCATTTGCTGTAAGGAAAATAACGGGGATCTCTTCGATATGCAGTTCCTTTTCCAGCAGCCTTATCTGCTTTAACGCCTCAAAACCGTCGCATTCGGGCATGATTATGTCCAGCAGGATCAGATCCGGGTGGTTTCCCTGGCGCAGGAAATCAAAAAGTACAGGTGCGGCTTTAAATGCGGATACGCGCATATTGCTGCGGCTCAGGATCACGCCTGCCGTCTTCAGATTGGTTTTATCATCATCAACAACTACGACCCAGTCAGACATAGTTTTTCTACCTCATTAAATGCTCATTTTGGGATAAATAATAGCACATTTTGGGAAAATTGACAATTCATGCGCCGTAATACGGGCAATTTGCGGTATAAAGCTGAAGTGAAAAAGTAAATTCCACTTTCATTCGGACAAAAATGGAGTGGAAATTACTCTTGCAGGCACATTGGAAAATTTATATTATTCACTGGCTCCAAAAGCGCATTAATGCTGAAGCTTTGTATTTGTTTGAAAA
>JAEEGL010445811.1_pt1 | contig 24573 bp, 21 predicted proteins | sample 9134231 | NCBI WGS metagenome assembly JAEEGL01 (sample SAMN16246548, study PRJNA631951) | gut metagenome | biome: gut microbiome; feature: rumen; material: fiber-attached | host: Bos | place: Iran: Karaj | collected 2018-10
CCCTCGCCGTACTTCTCATCAAGGATTTCTTTAAGAGCGGCTTCAGCTCTGTTCCAAACCTCAATGTCACCCATGAAGTCCTCAGGTCTTGTTGAGAACTCAGCTCTGTAAGTAACACCGAATGTGGAATAAATTTCATCAGCTATGGCAATAACATCTGCAATCTCTTCCTTGATCTGGGATTCCATAACAAATGTATGATCATCATCCTGACGGAACTCCTGTACACGGAAAAGACCGTTCATCTGTCCGGACTTTTCTTTACGATGGAGAACATCATACTCACTGTAACGGATTGGAAGCTCTTTGTAGGAATGATTTGTTCTCTTATAAGTCATCATGGCATTGGGACAGTTCATAGGCTTGGCAGCCATTGTGTCGTCCTGCTCACGGTTGTAAATAACAGAGCCTGCCTGGATTTTGATATTCTTAGGCTCCTCGCCCTGTTCATTCAGATTCTCCAACACTCCGGGAATCTCTGCATCAGCCTTAAGCCATCCTGATACCCCGGGAACCATGAACATGTTGTTTACGTAATGAGCCCAATGTCCGCTGATAAGCCAAAGCTTCTTGTTATTTACAAGGGGAGCTGCAATTTCTGTATAGCCATGTCTCTCCTGAACTTCTCTTGAATACTTAAGAAGTGCCTGATACATTTTCCAGCCTCTTGGAAGCCAGTAAGGCATTCCGGGAGCTGTCTCATCAAACATGAAAAGATCCAGCTGAGGGCCGATCTTTTTGTGATCTCTCTCCATAGCTTCCTGGATCATCTTGATGTGCTGCTTAAGCTCATCCTTGCTTGGGAAAGCATAAACATAGATTCTTGAAAGCTGATCCCTTTTCTCATCGCCTCTCCAGTAAGCTCCTGAAACAGACTTGATCTGATAGGATACATTCATAAGCTCCTGAGAGTTTTCAACGTGAGGTCCGCGGCAAAGATCCACATAGTCCTCACCTGTATAATAAACGGTAATGATCTCATCCTCAGGAAGATCGTTTATAAGCTCAGTTTTGAATTTCTGGTCCTTGAACATTGAAAGTGCTTCCGACTTTGAAACCTCTTTTCTTGTCCAGTCCTCTCTTCTTTTGATGATCTCACGCATCTTTTCCTCGATGGTCTTGAAATCCTCCTGAGTTACTGCCTGTGGAAGTACGAAATCATAGTAGCATCCATCCTCAATCTGTGGTCCGATGGCGTACTGAACTTCCTTACCATAGAGTTCGATTACTGCCTTTGCGAGGATATGCGCCATTGAATGACGATATACCTCTAAGAATTCTTCTTTATTCATTTCTTTGTCCTTTCTTTGCAATACCTACCGGGTAATGCACATAAAATTGGTTTATTATAACAAAGGGCATCACTGTAAGATGACGCCCTTCATTTCCCATTAGTCAATTATGCGTTTTTGCCGTGACACTTCTTATACTTCTTGCCGCTTCCGCATGGGCATGGATCGTTAGGATATACCTTATTCTCTTTTCTTACTGTGTGAGAAGACTTCTCCTCCTTGTAAAGAGCCTTAAGCTTATCCTCATCAAAAATTGCCTTCCACTCCTCAAGGCCATAGAGCCAGTCAGCACCTGCGCCAACCATGTTCTTGTAAAGAAGTTCCTTGTCAAAGCCAAGGTTAACCTCTGTATCTTCAGTCATATCATCAATTGGATTCTGCTCCTTAAGGGAATCATTGATACCGTCAAGGAATCCAACCATTGTCATAAGATCAACGCCGTACTTCTCAGCAAGTCCCTTTACAGTACCGGTAACCACTTCGTCAGGGTTCTTGAGAAGTTCTGTATAAATGCCTCTCTCCTTCTGGAAATAGTCTGTCCATAATCTCTGAAGATCGCCTTTATTGGCAGTCTCTGAATACGCTTTGTCACGCCACTCTTGTAATAATCCCATAATTAGTACTCCATTTCTTTTTATATAAAATATTACATGTCATTTCATTACACGTATGCATTATTTTAATATATTTGCACTTGGATGTAAATAAAAGAACCTAATTTCCTGCATTATACTCATCGATGTATTTGCGTAGAATATCCGGTCTCTCTTTGGAAAAGGTTCTCATATCCTCCACCTTCTTTTCCCAATTTTCCTTTGTATATAGATTTTCTTCGGAATAGGTATATTTTATCAAATTCTTTATTTTCTTGAGCCATCCGTCGGTGGTGTGCCACCTTTTAAAATGATCATCCATCTCAGGCTCATAAATTTCCTGATATTTATCTATATACTCAAGGACTCTTTCGGAGGAAAAAACTGTATCAAGGCATTCTTCAAACCTCTCAAAAAAAGCAGTCCTGAATCCATCATTTTCCATCAGCGCCAGGATAATTTCACGATTAGCATCATAGTTTAGATTGACATTCTCCAGAATAGCCCTGTCGTAATCCTCTTTCAAAACGTATTCCACGGAATTAATGTCCTTATACAAAAACGCGTCGTCAAGATCGTAAAACACCGGTCTCCATCTGTTATCCCCCAAGACCGCGCCCTGCTGGTCAGCCCTCCAGATACGGAAATTATTACCGGGCCAGTCATCATTTCCATAATATATTTCGGCGATATAATAGTCCATAAAGCTGTCTACGTCTATGAGCCCGCAGACATACTCATAATTTTTCTCATCCGAAAGTTCATGGTTCTTAACATAATCCACCAGATCATAATAGTCCTTAAGATCACTTTCCTTCCCCGCCGTTATCTCCGGTGCATAAGGACTCACATCAGTATTTAATTCTAATAGACAAAGTTTTTTGGGATCAATCCCGTAATGTCTGTAAAAATAGTCCTCGCCGTAGGCTTCCCTGATATTATGGATTCCAAAGTACTCGCCGTTTATGAACAAGACCGCAGGCTCAGCCGCCTGACAGGTAAGATTCATCAGGCCGTAAACAACAGACTGTGCCAATATATCCTTAAACATAGTCTTGTTAAAATCCGTGCCGGAAGTGCGAAGAATAATGGTATCCATTCCTTTACCAGTTTCATTGAAGCTATCAGCCTGAAACACACGAAAAATCTCAGGATCAAAGGAAGCTTTGTTCTCATCCATCTTTATCTTAAGCCCCTTCGCCGCATTGGACCTGGAGGCCGCACCGGTTATCTTTATTTCCACATTATTATCTGAAAGAATACTGCTGTCACTTTCTAAAATCTGAATATGACCTTTAAGCTTGTCATCGGAATAGTAGTTGGCGGGAGGAAAAACATTATTGGTGCTCTCCTTATTATACTTTTTCCAGACATAATAAGTTTTTCCGGGAACATAAAGCCCATCCTGTTCGTCAAACATATCCTCAGGGTCAACCGCAAGGGAAACTATGTCAAATTCTGTTTCAGGCGAAATAAAATAAGAATTTGTTACTGTATCGGACAGCTCGCCGTTTTTCATTACCCTGGCTCTCACCACTGTTCCCTTGTAGGTATAGGAGTTTTCCCAGCTATAGTTCATTTCATAATTAGCTGTAGTCTTCACATTGCCGATCAAATTGGGCTCACCACTTCTGTCACAAATCTTTATCGGCGTTTCATATACCTTAGAATCCTCATCAGGCACAGAGCCGTCAAGAGTATAAAGAATCACCGCATCCTTATCTTCACAGGAAAGAACCAGTTCAAACTCCGAATCATACACACCTGTTTCTTTAGAAAAAGATGGCACACTTAGTTCTTGGTTTTCTCTGTAAACATACGAAATGGGTCTTGCATTGTTGGCCTTACCGGGGGAGCTGTTTGAAAGCGCCGCCAGAGAATAGGGTTCCTTATAGGGCCTTCCCACAGATATTCCCGGATCCACGTTAACATCCACGTGGAAGCTGTCTATGCAGTTATTATTCTCGTCGTAAAGGGTAATTGTATCAGATAAATTTATAAGAAAATCCGAATGCATTTCATTGTCGGAAGTCACTTTGTTTTTGGCAGATGCCCAAATTATCAGATATTTACCGGCTTCCAGCTCATAATCCGGGAAATACCATCTGTTTTGACTCCCAGCATGATCTGCAAGGGATTTGCCCAACAGATTTACAGAGTCCTTTCCGTAATTATATATTTCTATCCAGTCGCTCCTGTCTCCGTCACTATCCGTAATCTCTCCCATGTTTGCAAAAAGAACCTCGTTGATACACAAAGTGACACCTGTAGGATTGACCGGATACTGCCCTGTATCTCCATATTCACTCTTTATAAAAAGAAGCAGAACAATGATAGCCGCAATCAGAATTGCCACTCCCAAGGTCCTGTAAAAGAGACGCTGTTTCAACGCTATCACCCCGCAATTTCTCCATTATAGGTAACAACATTTATGGCCGCTATATCCGTAAGTTCCTTAAGTTCAGCACACAGCTGTGATTCATTGTCCTTTTTAAAAGAAACTTCGTAGGTGATATCAACTCCGGAAGCAGATATGTTCTTCATTTTAAGCTTGTTCTTTGGGCAGTGCTTTTCAACAATCTCCGTGATTCTGTCCACATCTGCGTCTTTTGTGGCATGGACAATAACAAGATAAAGTGAATCGTCAAAAACATCCTTGCTCATAAAAAATAAAATAAGAGCAATGATAACGCTTCCCAGAATAGCAATGGTGTAAATTCCGGAGCCGCAGGCGATACCTACCGCAATTCCCCAGAAAATAAACGCACTATCTTTGGTATCCTTGACAGCCGTTCTGAATCTGATTATGGAAAGGGCGCCCACCATACCCAGAGACAGCGCCAGATTGCTTCCGATTATCATCATGACCATAGTTGTGATCACAGTTATCAGAAGGAGAGTTACGTTAAAATTCTTGGAATACATAACCCCGGTATAAGTCTTTTTATATACAAAATAAATAAAGAATGCCAGCAGCACAGACATAATAAGGCCAATGGCTATCTCTCCCACGGAAATATTCGTATTATTCTCCAGCAAATAATAAAGAAGTTCTCTCTTATTCATTTTCGTCACCCCAAAAGCTCTCTGGCCATACAGTATTTGCTTACAGATGAATTAAGAATCCCGGCTGAGCTTATTGCATTCCTTATATATTCCGGAAGCATCCGGTCATACTTAACTTCAAGAATCATCAGCGGCTGATTAATTAAAGGAGTCATAGCCAAGCCTGCATCAAAAAGTCTGTCTGAAAAAGCAGCTCTCACATTCTTGTCAAATGTTATTCTCACATTATGCTCGGGATAAACAAAAGCTTCTCTTTCATAGTCCACTATGACCTTAGGAGAATAAACGCCCGTTCCCATTTCATTTTTAAGCTTTTCGGCCACAGCTTTGTCATATTTACCAAGTACAGTTGTATTCCCGGCTATCATTTCAAGAGCATCCTCTCTTGAAATAGTCAAAGACTCCTTGAGCATATAGGAATTAAAGCGGTTCTTGACTTCAAGCTTTACACCGGCAGCATCGGTATCGTAAATCCTGAGCCTTATCTTTTTTCTGTTCTCAATACCGGAAAGCTTGGTAAAATAATCCTGATTATAGGCAGAATCAAAGTAAAGGCTCCTAATAAAATACTCTCCCCTATCTCCCATATTGGGATCAGGCCGCATGACGCTCCTTAATATCTCTTTCAGATAAAAGTATTCGGAAATGCTGATATAGTACTTCCATTCACTTCTGTATACCTTTAATATATCTTCACTCATAGAGCACCTTCACCCTATTTCTGGACCATTCCCAAAAGTCTGTACATATAAAATATAGCCTTGGCATTTCCTGTCATTGCAAAAAACCTGACAAAGCATTTCTTTGTTTCAAGATTTCCGATTCTCAGCGCACTCTTAAATTTCTCACTGGAGCAGATATTGGAAATAAGCCTTATTTTCTCATCATAGGACAGGCTCTCATTGCAGCTTATCTGCTTGAGATTTGCTGTGACAAGCCTCACATACTGAGCCGCAAATTCACTTTTCTGAGGCATATTTTGCTCAAAAAGATCACAGTAATCCATGGCATTGTCATAATAATAGGTCACGGAATCAAAATAATTGTCCACATATCTGGTAATGAGAGTGCCCGATCTTCTGAGATTATAAATGTAGTACATATTGTCATTTACAACTATTTTACTCGCGTACTTAAGCATAAGAGATGTAAATATCATATCCTCATAGATTGTGTACTGCGGCGGAAAAAGAAGTGCATTTTCCTTGATAAAACCTGCTCTGTACAATTTGTTCCACTGAGCATTCAAAACCTCATGTTTCATGGCAAGAGTCAGATAATCATAAAAAAAATCCCGGGCATTTCCCACAAATCCTCTGCCCAAGACATTGCTCTTTCTCCTGCCCGTATCCACATTGTGATACCAGAATTCGAATATAACAACATCAGCGTCATTTTGTACAGCCAGCCTGACATTATCCTCAACAAGATTAGGTAATATGTCATCATCGACATCGTAGTAGACGATATAATCACCTTCTGCCATGGCAGTCCCGGCGTTTCTTGCGGCGCTGACCCCGGAATTTTTCTTATGAACCACTTTGAATCTTGGATCCTCTTTAGCATAGCTGTCACACTTTTGTCTGGTTCCATCGCTGCTGCCGTCATCCACAAGTACAAACTCCAGATTTCCATATGTTTGCGCCTTAAGGTTCTTGACGCAATTATCTATATATTTTTCCCCATTGTAGATAGGAACTACAATACTAACCTTCGGTGTATTCAAAACTATTCTCTCGCTCAAAAAATTATACCTTCGGCAGCTCAACATAAAAGCAGCTGCCCTTCCCCAAAGTGCTCTCGCACCAGACCTTACCGCCGTGTTGTTCAACAATACTCTTTACAATTGATAATCCAAGACCGCTGCCGGCTTCATCGGAAGGCGTTCTGGCCCCGCTCACTCTGTAAGTTCTGTCAAAAATGTGCGAAATCGCTTCCTTGGGAATCCCCCGTCCTGTGTCCCTCACGTAAAAACAGACACCGTCTTCCTTCTCGCAAACACCAAGTACTATATCTGCACCTTTATCCGAATATTTATACGCATTGGTAAAAAAATTGTCCAAAACCCTGCTCATTTTGTCCGGATCCATATTGGCCACTCCAGGATAGTCCTCGGAAACTTCAAGCTGTAGATTACGCAGTACATACTTTTCATCCATCTGAGCAGAAAAGAAATACTCCTCCAAAAATTGGGAAACAGGGATTTTCTGAAGCTTTAGTTCCTCTCTTCCGCTCTCTATGCAGGTGAGATAATACAGATCCTGTATCATTATCTCCAAAGTCCGGACCCTGCCATCAAGTATTTTCAGCATGGACATGGCTTCCTCATTGGAAAGATCAACATGTCCGTCACTGCTCTTTTGCTTGAGATAATCCACTGTACTTCTAATAGCAGTAAGCGGTGCCCTGAGATCATGTGATATATTTTCAAGCATCTGGGTTCTCTCAAGCTCTGTCTGCTGCAATTTGGCATTTGCTTCAAACAGTTTTTGAGATAACTCTGTGACCATATTGCTGTCAACCTGCGGCTGGCTGAATTTTTTCTTATTCCCCATGGTATCCCCAATTCATGACTTTTTATTTGTGATGAACAAGCTTGTATCCCTTTGACCAGACCGTCTCTATGAGGTTGTCCACCCCTGTCTGATCCTGTATCTTTTTCCTGAGTCTTGATACATTGACCATAACGTTTCTGCGGTCCGTCTCAATATATGTACCCCAAAGCTTAATGCCGATTTCCTCAAAGGTAATTTCCTTGTTGGCGTTCTGCGCCAGGAAAAGAATCAGATCATACTCCTTATTGGAAATAGGTATTTCCTCTTCCTCATAGAAGAGCTTATGTTTCTCCTTGTCCAGATAAAAAGGATCAAGGTTTATTATCATGCTGTTCTGCTTGGGCTGCACCTTCTGAGAGTTTCTCTTAATATTGGCTACAATCCTGACATAAACCTCCCTCAGGCTGTAGGGTTTCTCAATATAATCATCTCCGCCGGCTTCAAAGCCCTGCACCTTGTCATCCTCGGAAATCTTTCCCGAGAGAAAAAGAACCGGTACATTTGTAGTCTTTCTGATCTGTCTGCAAAGTGTGTAGCCGTCTACCCCCGGCATCATAACATCCAGCAAAATGCAGTCCGGCTCAAAGCTCTCCACCTTGGAAAGAGCCTCTGTAGCCTTATCACAGATCATTACCTTACAGTTTTTTTCTTCAAAAAACTTTTGGTTGATCTCAAGAACCTCACGATCATCGTCAACCATAAGAATCTTATACATAATATATTCTCCCACTCTCAAACATGCGCTTTACGTCAGCACCTGCTCCATCTTCTTATTGACTATCTGAATCTCCCTGTCACAGTACTGCAGTACAGATCTTCTGTGTGTGATCAAAAGACATGTCGGAGACGGATTCCATTTTCTTATTCCCTCCAGAACCCTAAGTTCTGTACTCTCATCAAGGGATGATGTTGCCTCATCCAGGATAAGGAAAGGCGCCTTTCTCACCAGTGCTCTTGCTATGGAAATTCTCTGGGCCTGACCTTCAGAAATACCTACACCCTTCTCGCCGATAACTGTATCAATTCCCTTAGGGAAGTCCTTGATAAAGTCATAAGCCGCAGCACTTTCAAGAGCCTCAATTATCTCCTCATCGGTAGCATCTTTCCTTCCCATGAGAATATTTTCCTTAATAGTTCCGCTAAAGAGGGTATTACCCTGAGGCACATAGGCTATAAAGTTACGGGCATCGGGGCTGGCTTCCAGGATTTCCCCTGCCGTATTGTAAAACTCAATGCTTCCCTTCATCTTGGAAGTAAAGGCCATTATAAGCCTTACAAGAGTTGTTTTTCCGATTCCGGATTTACCTACTATTGCAGTAAACTCACCGGGCTTGAAGTCTATGCTTGCATCCTCAAATACCAATTCATCCTCATCATATCCAAAAGAGATGGTATCCACTTTTACGCCGATATGAGCCGGTGTAATGGTCTTGCCCTTAGACTCTTCCTTAGGAAGATTCTGAAGCTCGATTATACGTCCCGCGGAAGCAAGCATTGATATGAGTCTTGGAATCAGTTGCGCAAGACTCACTATAGGCGCCTGAATTCGGTTAACAAGCTGCAGGAACACCGTCATAGTACCGTAAGTAATAGTCTTATTGGCAATACAGATAGCACCCCACGCAAATGCCACAATATAGCCAAGCTGGAAGGAAGTACCCATGGCTGCTGAAGCAAACATGTTCGTTCTGTTCTTTTTAAGAACCCAGTATATTCTCTCATCACGAAGCTTTGTAAGTCTCTCCTCGGAATAATCCTCAAGGCAGAAGGACTTCTCAATAAGGATGTTTGCAAGACTCTCCTGCATGAAGGAACGATATTTTGACTCCGTCTGCTGAACCATCACCTGAAGGTATTTAAGCTTACCTCCGAGCCATACACTTGCCAGCATGGCAATAGGTGCCACCAACAGGGCGAACAGTGCAAGGCGAAGGTCATAATATGCCAGCGTGAAGAAGGTTACCAAAAGCTCCACCACAAGCCTTATAATGGTAGGAATAGTGTTGGAAATACCATCGGATACGGCACCCACATCACTGGTAAGTCTGGTCATAAGGTCTCCGGTATGGTATTTGGCAATGTCCAGCCAGCAGGTATCAAGAATCCTTCTGTATACTTTTTTTCTTATTCCAAAGCCGAATTTCTCGTATACCACGACTGATACCAGATTGCTTACAATGCTAAGAGCCTGAGAACCAAAAATAACACAAACGTAAACCGCAATTATGCTCCACAGCTCCGAGAGATTTCCGGCTGATGCCTTATCAATGAGTTCTTTACCAATGATAGCCATTCCCACCGACAACAGAGTTGCCCCCAGGTCAAACAGCATCAAAAGAGCCAGCTGCGGAATATAAGGCTTGGTGTATCTAACGCACCATATAAAATACTCCCTGGCATCATCCCTCTTACTCCAATACTTTTTTAACTTCTCAATCTTTCCCATGATTATTTTATCCTTGCACGAAATTTATCGACTATCCCATATCCCTGGGCTGCGCCATCCCCACCGGTCACAAAAACTCTTCCCACTCTGATCCAGGCATGGGCCACCATCTTGTGATTCTCATCCTCACGGCACCCCAGATAAAGAGTGGATTCTATCTTCTTCTCTGAGAGAAGCTTCTGGGCAGTAAGTGCCCTTACAAGGCATTTGCTCTCCCATTTTGTCTTGTTGCACACCTGATTTACTGCATAAGAAACCTTCTTGGCATATTTATACTCAGGCATGGTTGCTTCATAGGGAGATTCCTCCCCTTCAATGCCCCATTTCTTATTTAGCCTGCTGGTATTCTTCTGAAGCATCTGATGCCTGTAATAAGCAGACAAAACCCACGCCTTCAGTGTAATACCCTTATGTTCGTTGTACCTTATAAATCGGTAACCTCTTGCTATAATACTCATAACTCACCTATCTTTTTCTTCCATAACATTATAATTAATAAATCTACGATAAATAGTTACAGTTTTGTTAGATTTCTTTACTTCATTCCCCTGCAATGATATCTTAATAATCGCAAGATAACTTCTAAAGGAGGAATAAATGTATGAAAACTTGGAATAGTCCAGTAATCAAAGAGCTCAACCTTTCAGGAACAGAGTTTGGATCAGCAAAAAACGGAAGACCTGATTATGTATTCAATGATCAGTATGGTAATGTATATTACTCATACAGCGGAGTAGGTCCTGCTGCTGATCATGATCACAAGATTGATGATGAGGATGGAGATCACTATCCTTTAAATCCTTGATTACAATTTTCAAACATTGAAGTCGTATGAGAAATCATACGACTTTTTTATTGCCTTCAACAAAACTGTTTAACGCAAGTATTCTTACAATATCATAATAATTATCTGTGTCAAGCCTTCCCTCGTTAAACAGCTTTTCCACATTTTCTTTATTAAGATATTGCCAGATTCTGTCATCAAATTTTGTCTGTAATTTTTCCGTTCCGTATCTTAGTACCCTAAATGCAGCATCTGCTCCCTGCAGCCCCCGGTGTCCCGGATCAAGCCTTATGGGTGCAGGCACAATGTCACTAAGGTGCTCTCTTACAAGTCTTCTCTCTAAACCATCCTCACAGAACTGATCGCAGGGAAATCCCATAATCAGTTCCACAATTCGCTTATCTCTGGTGGGATCCTTTATTATTATCCCGTGATAAAGACTAAGCTTGGTATCATAGATGCTTATAGTCTGGGCCACAGTAGGATCCATTACGAAGGTATTCACCTGACTTTGCCTGACAAAAAAACCAAAACCATTCTTTCTGACCTGCTGCCTGTAAGCCTGTCTGATCCTGTAGTTTTCAAGAAGCTCATGCCTGAGGTACCTTTTATCAAAGGTGTCATTAAAGCCGCTATTAATACCCAGATCAAATAATTTCTTATTGATAAGTTCATCTGTCATATATTTAAGGAGCATTTTTCTGGGAATACCACATCTTTTCCCAAAGGCTGCCAACTGCTTTTTGGCTTCCTTAAAATGTCCCTGTGTCAGTTCCTCATACACTCTTGCATAAATATTGCCCCTTGAAATAGTGCCATTTCCAAACTGCCCGATAAGAAGAACCCTGCAGTCCTTTTTACGCGCTTTGGAAAGTATATCATCTATCCAAACCATATTGGTCATAGCCTTTACTGGAATTTCAGTCATGCGCACAATTCTGTCAAGCTCGGTAAAAGAGCTCTTGCCCTCATACCTGTCAAAGCAGTGTTCGATGTTGGGATACTTCTCCAGAAAGACCTTTACGCCCTTTGTTTCATCGGTCACGACATTTTCAGCATAGTCGCTTACATAGTCCGAATCAGGCACCTGGGTAAATCCATATAAGGTCCTATCCTGTTTTCCCAGTTTAATTGCAGCAACACCGGCCACTGATGTGGAGTCCAGCCCGCTGCTGATGGTAGCTGCAACATTTTTTTCAGTATCTATGGCATCTGTCACACATTCAAAGAAAGTTTTCCTGAATATATTGGAATATTTTCCCTCCGAGGCAGACTTTGCCGCTTTATCATTTAAGGGATTCCAGTATTCCTTTATGTCCGCTCCTTTGGAAGATACCTTAATGAAACGCCCTCTGCATAACTGATAAATATTCTCAAAAGGTGTATCCCCCGGAAAAAGACATAGATCCGGATTCGAGTTACACTCGCAGCCAGCTATGAATTTCTCATTAATCCCATAGTAGTCTCTTGGCATAACATCGGCAATCGGCTTTGTCAGGGTCGAGAAAAATACCTCTCCATCAATACTGCAATAATTGATACATCTGGTTCCCATATGGTCCGCAAACATATAGAATTCATTTTTGCCGATATCATAAACAGCTATGGCAAACATCCCTATAATGTGGTCCACAAACTTCTCTTTCCAGATAAGCCAGGAAATATAGGATAGGATTCCGTCGGGAAGCTCCAGGAAATTACCGTCAGTAATTGTTTCCCCGTACTGGTCCAAGGCACTTCCAAGATGAATACTGTTTATATTGGCAGCTATTTCCTCTGCCAGAGCCTTTCTTCCATTAAGGACAACGTCGGCCGTAAAAAGATATCCGTGGTCCGAATCAAGTATCGGTAGTGTTTCTTTTTCTGCTCTGTCTGAAAAGAACTGAAGTCCGCAGGCAAAAAAGCCGTTAGCTATCTCCGTTATATCCAGGCGGTCTATGGCGCATTCTTTATAGCCATCTCCCATCAGCTTAAGGCAATTACCGATTTTGTCTGTATTAATTTTTTTACTGAAATCAATATATCCCCAAATTGCCGACATTATTTCCTCCAGTTACCATCTATAGCACTTACCATAGTGTCAATGGTATCCATGCCGCTTTTTCTGGTAAGCCCATAAACACCTATCTGACCGGCCAGGGCCACACATCTCATCATTTCTGCAGGAGAAAAGCCCCACTCGTATAAAAATAACTGCCTCAAAAAAAGCATATCCGTAACAGCATTTACCTTGTCGGCACCGGTAATTTCCCTTACTCTGACGCCTTTATCAAAGCCCTCCGCATTCTCCGAGGAGTCTTTCTGAATGATATACAGATCGTCAACCTTCTTCCGACCATAGTAGAAAATGTCATTTCGATCCAGAGAAAACTTATCCCTGTCCTCATTGACATATCTGAGGCTTTCCAGATCAAAGCCGTTATTTATAGCAGCATCCCTGCAAAGCTTCTGTTCAGGAAAGCCCGAGCAGGTATAGCAGGCGCCATCCACAATATCTATGGCAGAAATATCGTCAGCCATAAGGATTGCTCCCTTATTGATAAGAGCGGTGGTCAAAGTAGTTTTGCCTGCTCCGCTGCAGCCGCAAACAATAATATTTCTCCCATTGTAGATAAGAGAGCTTCCGTGAAGAGCCACAAAATTTCTCTGAGTAAGGACAATGGCTATGCAATTGCCAAGAAAGAAAGACCTTATGATACTCTCATGAACATCGTAGTACTTAACGCATTTCATCACAGTAAAGCCATCTAAAGTCTCAATGGAAAATCTTCCGGCCTGGTTCAGAAACCATATACCATTCTCTGTTTTTCCGGAGTTATTTCCTTCTTTGGATATTTCCTCCACTGTTCTGGAGTGCTCGGTTCCTTCTTCCATGATAATCTCAAGGTCAGCGCGTCCTTTTGGCAGTTCACTTGAGACAAGGAGCTGAGGAAAAAAGAGATTGGATCTTGCTTTCATCCCATATATATCATAATAATAGTATTTTTCTTCCATTGGTCTTACCTTCTGAAGTTGAGGTTCAGCTTATGGTACATCTCAAGCATCTTCTCGGTGTTTTCTTTATCTGCGGAATTAAAAGTATCCCTGTGGCGTTTTGCTTCTTCGCTTTTTGCGGCGCAAGCACCTCGTATTACCCACGCTATAGGCAGCAAAAAAGGCTTTTTATCCAGCCACTTATATTTCTCCTTCATAAAGCTGTAGGAAGGGAAATAGTAGTGTAATTTAGCGTTCTCGGAGTGCTGGGTTTCTTTTGCCAGCTGTCCCCATATTCCGTTCTCGTTCTTTCCGTAAATACCGCTGTCAACCATGTAGGCAAAAAGATTCTCGTAAAACTCAGGACACGCTTTGTCATCCAGCCAGATGTAAGCAAGTTCCCTCATGTGCTTTTCAAAATCCTTAAGACCGCACTTATCAAGTTCCCCGGACAGATACTTTTCATCCATACGCCCATTGTACTTATTGCGGTAGATATAGATATCCATAAGATTACGAATACCGCACCCGGTCTCAAAGAAGTGCTTTGCCATATGTGCGATCATGTAGACATAAAAATCTTCCAGGCCAAACTCATAGGTATATTGAAACCCTTCCTTGACCTTGGATCTGAAATCTTTAAAGTATACATGCTGACTCTGACCTACGTTTTCATCAAAAAGACACCAGTGTACCTCTATGCATAAAGAAGGCTGCTTCTTGAAGATCATGTGGTGCTTAATAAGGCCCTTATTTTCAAAGCCCATGTCCTCAAGAATCCTGGCTGCCCTGTCCAGAGATTCATCAAAAACCACCAGATCAATGTCACTCATCTCACGCATCTCAGGAGATGGGTAGTCCTTTTTAAGCACAGCTCCCTTAAGAACCTGATGACGGATTCCTGCCTTCTCAAAGGCCGTGGTTATCTCATTGCAGGAAACCATCTGCATTAAGGTCTTAAGGGTACTGGTCTTTAATATATATCTGATTCGCTCGGCGATGTTCTCCTCAAGATCAAGTTTAATAAGTGAGCTTGCTATAGGATAATATATCTGGCCTTTATGCGCATAGTTCAAAAGCTCCTCTATATCAATTCCCTCCGGAATAGGCTTTGGAGCACGCTTTTCAAAGCATGCTCTCACCAATTCGCTGTAATAAGTCCTTATTGCAGACATCTTATTGTCCATTTGAATCCCCCTCATTTCCTGTAATATCTGTATCGGAATCTCCCTCTGTCAAATCCCCATCTTCCCCTGAGGCTTGATCTGACGCTTCATCGGTGATTCCCATTTTTTCTCTTTCTTCTTTCTCCATGGCAAGGCGTTCTTCTTCGTACTCAGCTAAATGAGCAAGGTCTCCGCCTTTTTTTGCCAGTTCATCTGTATATAATGTAATATATTCACTTCTGTTAGTAAAGAAGCTCATTATCTTTTCAATTTCACTATCATACAGATTGTTGGATAAGCTTCCGTAAAATCTGCTGTAGGTATCAAGTGCCGGTCTCTTCATAAGATCCGCATATTTTTCCACGATTTCCTGACAGTTTTCTTTGCTAAATCTCTCCGTAGTCATCTGCTCCATGACTTTTTTCATCCTGGTGCAGAACCCTTTGTTCATAAGAAGTGACTGGAAGAAAGGATCCAGCTGAATGCCTTTTTGCAAAAAGGTATTCACGGGATAATTCTGAGCAGCTGTATTTGCCAGAGTATCCGGAGCAAGAGACATAAGCCATCTCCATTTACCATCTGTATATCCCAGGCCAACGGTTTTTTCGGTGCGCCAAACTGTTGTCTTGGTGGTTCTGAAATCAGAATTTCCCATAAACATATTTCCGCAGATATACTCCAGATAACTGTCCACATCCATGTCTTTTTCCACCTTGGAGTAATTATCCGAAAGACTCATATCATTATTCACAACGAAGTTATACAGTTCCATGAATTCGCTGTTATAGTCCCCCAGATAGGAGCGGAATATGAGTTTTTCTTTCTTCAGGCCGTAATGCCTCTCAATATACCTTTCGTCAAAGGGAGCCTGCATAAGATATACGCCCCAGTATTCTCCCTCCACAAAAAGGATCACAGGGGACAGATCAGCGGTTCCCACCAGAGAATTCTCCATCATGGCATTGGCAATAAGAGCTCTCACCTTATAGGTATCATCATCAAGAAACTGCTCAATGACAAGACCTCCATCAGAATCTATGTAATTGTACAGAGAACTGTCGGTATAGTCTCCCACATTCTTGTAGGCAAACTCGAAGGCCTTCTGTTCCTTAGCCACGTCACCGTTAAAATGGATTTTTACTGTAGCGTCTGATTCCAGTGTCAGTCCTTTGCTTGGCTCGAAATATGAGATCTTAGCTTCTTTTTCCCATTTGTTGAAATAATTGGCTCCACCGCTCTCTCCCTGAATGATGGAATCATCCTTGGATTTTCCGGGGACGTAGATTCCATCGAAATATCCAAACAGATCGTCGGGTGCTGCTGTCAGGGACAAAACTGGAATATCTTCGTAGGATACGTCCTTTCGAAGTCCTATGTAATACTCCTGTGTGGCCTTTCCAAGTATCTTTCCGTTTTTGCCTACCCGAATGGCATTAACCACCATTCCCTTATCCACCGATGCCGGAACATATCCGGTAGTACCCACAGCTCTTCCGAATCCAAGGATTGCATAAACAGGATTTCCTCCTGACAGATTCTTGATTGCAATAGGTTCATTGTACTGGGCAGATTCTGTAGTAGGAACCGAACCGTCTGTGGTGTAATATATCTTCTCGCCGTCACCGGCAGAAAGAGTAAGGCTGAATCCGGAATCGTAAAATCCCGTGGGAACAGAAAATCCGATTCCGTCCACTTCCTCGTATACGAGGTTCTCCGGGCTGTTGGCTGCCCCTTTTGTGGAACTCATATATCCAATGTCATAGCTCTCTGTATCCGCACAGCCGTAGCTCTGCCCAGCGCTTAACTTAGGAATAATCCTGTGAAAAACATCCTTTCCGTCAGCGCTTACAACATTGAGAACATTTATTTTGCCCGCACCGGGATTTGTCCCCACATCAATAACATAGTATGAGGCCTTTTCCAAAACAGTGTTTTCGGGAACCACTGCGCATTCTTTACCGGAAACATACACTTTAAGGCCGGAAATATCAACCTTATCAGCGCCGTAGTTGTAGATTTCTATCCAGTTATCCGCATTTGCTTCGCTAAACATTATGTAGTCCGACAGATACCTTACGGTGCTGCCCACCGTGGTATCAATGTTTGTGCTGTCTTTGGCCAGCCTATCGCTGATATACTCATCTGTCTTTCTGGACAAAACAAGAATTCCGATGAGAAGCAGCAGGCAAAAAACACTCAAAGCAACAATTATAATATCCTTAACCGCCAGCGGTTTCTTTTCTCTATTCTTTTCTCTGTCAAAATCAGTTCTTTTCGACATTATTCTTTCCTTTAGTAACTGCAAGAACTATAGTCCCCAGAATAGCCCCAACTGCTCCTCCAGAAATGTTGGTTACTACGTCTGTCATTTCAAAGTATCCCGCTCTTGTTGAAAGCTGGATATTTTCTATCACAAAAGTGAACAAAAAGCTTAAAAGCGTTGTCATTACAAGACCTTTGATCACGGAATCATTCTTCCTTATAAATCTCACCAGGAACCCGAAGGGAACAAATAAAAGTACATTTAATGCACAATAAACAAGCTGATGAAAGGAATATGACCCACCTCTTAGACCTCCAAACCAAATGGTTAAGACAGCCTTTCTCTCCTTGGCTCCAAAGCCTCTTCTAAAAATGGTGATCAAAAACACGATTCCGATATATACCAGAAGAAAATACCGCGTCAGCACCATCTTCCAGGTAATTTCTTTATTCTTTTGTATCAATATATATCCGGGAACAATAACCACTAATGCAGAGACAGCAAAAATCAGCAGTATGTCGGTCAGGTAGATTCCCTGCAGCTGCTCTGCTATGACATTATTTAATCCCTCTAAATAGTATTTTTCCAATTCTACAACTCCGGTAATTCTTTTCCCATTTGCTGCGCCATGGAGTATTCATAAAACTGTATTTTCTTATTGAGCCTTTTGTATCTGCGCTTCCTTACTACAACCTGAAACTTATCAAACAAAAACTCATTGCTCCTTAGCAGTTCTTTTATTCTGCTATGAAGGGTGTCTTTTTCTTCCTTATCAAGCCACATCCCGGCATTTAAGTGAATAGCATAATGCCGTCCGGATAGAGTTCCTATCTCAAAAAGCTCTTTTGGATAGATGACAAAATCTCCCAGATCCTGATAAGTGTTGTTAAGAATAAACTCAGGATAAGTTTTCAGTATGTAATAAGTGTAATAATAGTTGCTGACAGCATCCTGGGCATGTACATAGAGCTTTTGGTCCCTGAAGTGAAAAATGCTGTCGCCTTTGCGGGCAACTCCCGGCAGAATAACAGAATTATCATACATATCCATTATCCCTTTGAAAAAAGGATTTCCCTTTTCCCCGCCTATAATAGCGGTACCCACGGAACAGTCAAAAATAAAACTAAGAAATGCTTTATGCTTTAACAAATTATCAAAGCTTCTGTGTATCTTAACGTCCGTATCAAGGTAAATTCCGCCGTATTCGTAAATAGCCTTAATTCTGTAGTAATCACCGATAAAGCCGTATTTTTTATCCCGAAATGTAGTGCTTACAAACTCGTTCTCATCAAAACTGCAATTGCTCTCGTCCCAGCGCATTATAGTGAAGCCGCGAAGTTTTTCCCAGGTATCAAGGCATTTTTGCAGTTCCTCAGGGATTGGTTTACCGCCAAACCAGCAGTAATGTATAATCCTGGGAATCCTGTTTCCGGGTTCCGGCATTATATTTGCGATATCTTTGGCTTCACCGGTCTGACTTATTGAAGATGACATCGTAAAAGGTCCCTTTCTTCTGAATCCGGTCCTGATCAAATCTTGTACTAAGCTTGTGTATTCCGGTAGTTTTCTTTAACATCTCATATTTATCCCCATCAAACTCATCATAGATGCAGGTTGCCAGCACATGGGCCTGAGCCTGGCTTACTATGGGGATTTTCAGGTAATCCTCGTGATAGTAGTCGTTAACTATACTTTCAAAAATCTGATAAATATAATAATTTGATGCATAGTTTTTGTCTTTCCAGTATGCAAGGAGCATTTTTTGCAAAAGACATAACATATTATTATTGGTGGTGCTATATATAAACCAGTTATTCAGCTCCATTATTTCAGGATTAAAGCCAAAATAGTAAAAGCTGAACATGAAAAGGTCGTTTTTCTCCATGTCACGTATGAGCTTATCATCTGTCATAAAAACCGTGGAATCAATCCAGAAGCCGCCATACTTTATCAACAGTTCATTTCTCACCAGATCACTGAAATGAGCATTTCCAATTATGCCCTTCCTTTTCTTTTCCATGATATAGTCCGGAAAAGAAACATATTTTCCGATATTTGTTTCATCAAGAAAAATAAAATTTTTATGGGGCATAGCCTTTTGCTGACTCTTAACGCATTTTTTTACAATGTCGGGAGCCTTGTCAATTCCCTGAAGCCACATAACCCATACTATATCGGGATTATGCTTTTTCTCCAATGCTTCGAAGGGCCGTTCTTTTACAGCTTCGGGAAGGTATTTTTCCCTGAATCTGCGGTAGTATATCATCCTGTGCTTTTGCCCTGTCATAACACTGTAGAGAAAGTGCGTTTTGCTGTCATTGTACCTGACCTTTAACATAAACTTGTCATAAAGAGTTCCCAGAAGCATTCTGTCTTTTATTCTGTTTATCAGCTTGTTGCAATCTTTAGACATAATGGATCCTTCTCTCTTTTCTGATGTATCTGCAGGGATCCGTAGGCGGGGTATAAGTCTTTTTCTCAGCACAGGAATACAGTGCAAAAACCAGATACAGGTATTTCACGGTCTGAAGCGTATCAGCTATATAAAGATGAAGGCAGTAAAAAACCGCACTTACAAGCAGCATTCTGATCAGAGATGATCTGGTCCTTATTTCGTCCTTAAGCATTCTGATGCCGGTAACAACAAGGAAAAGCGAATAGGTTATCAGTCCCGGGTACGCATACCTTACATATTCAGCAATATAAAAATTGTCGATGGAATTAACCACTCTTCCGTCCACAAGGCTTTTGAAGCCTCTTTTTCGTCCGATACCCAGAATTGGATTAAGCCAGTCCACAGTAAAAACCTGTTTTAAAAGATCCCTGTAGGCCGCACTCTGCCTAAGCAGCAAAACATTTGCTCCGTATTTGGCAGAAAACTCAGTATGAAAGACTGAATCTATCATCGCCGTAACCTGCAGTAAAATATACCGGCCAAAACCTGTATCCTGCAAAACAAAAATAAGTGCCGCAAAAAGGGTTACTGTCCCGAAAAACACCGACAGATTTCGTTTCAAAAACTTAAGATCGGAAAAAAAAAGTAGCGCAAACACTTCAGCCAGTCCCACGCCAAGAGATGACCTTGATCCGGTAAGGAAAATGTTTACAACAACCAAAAGCAGTAACACAGGTCTTCTAAAGGCATTAAATTCATCTTTTTCGTAGTCATAGGCAGTGAAGGGCATGGCTGAAACAAGCAAAAGTCCATATCCCAGCGAATGATTACAGTTACTCATTATCCTATAATGACCGCCTCTGATAAATCGCCCGGTATAAAGCCCCGGAATGGTGATCAGATAAGAAAAAGGTGATCTACCCATAAACGCTTCTACAATCCCCAAAATTGTGAGCAGATATATAAAGCCAATAATTATCTTTATTGTCCTTTCTACTCCAAAAGTGTTTTTTATGATGTAGATCAAAAGATACATTTCAACAAATTCAAAAAAGGGATTCAGAAAGGCATTAAAATCCCCTCTCAGGGCCATAGTATACAGAAGGACAATAATATACGGCAAAAGCAGCAGTCCCATCTTTTCGGAAACGAGTATCTCTTTAAATTCCTTTGACCTTTCGAAGCTTCCAAAAATAAAAACAGCAAAAACAATAATTGTAATTCTCACAATGGTAAGATCAAAAACCGGGCTGTGAATTCCAAAGTACTGAGGCATCACATAGAGTGCGAACAAATAGGCAAAGGCCACTTTATCTACCCAAACCTTTTCCATGGGTTCTTTGAAATATTTACTTTTATTCTCTGTAACTCCTATTGCAAAGGCACCCATAAAACCACCTTAAAAATGGAAGCATATCTCAGCTTCCACCTATCAGCCACTAACCTATCATTACCTTGGAAAGAACCAGTGCGTATATCCCACTGTTCCATCTGGCTACGGATTTGATGTACATTCCGATCTTTCCCACAAAGTATTTATTCTTCTTATAGTCCGGAAAATTCTTTTTTACAAAGACAAAGGTCTTATCCAGAAGCTCCCGACGTAAATAACCGTTTTTTACCCTTCCGATCCTGCTAAGATTACTGCAAAAGGCAATCTTTACGCAGAAGTATTCCAGTTCGTCCTTGTACTCTCCAAAAATGTTATTCCTGTGATAATAGTCATTTATATCATCAAGAACTTTGAAAATGTCTCCCACCTTCGCCCCAAGATTTTTGGTCATGGTTGAGCTTGGTCTTACGCTATAGTAAACCAGCTTCTCATCGAGATATGCATGCTTCCTGATATAGGGAAGGGATTTAATATAAAAGGCTGTGTCTTCATAAATCATGCCTTCGGGAAAGAAAACATCATTATCCACCAATATACTTTTCCGATACAGCTTATTCCAGGGCGATACCTGAGGATCCAGGAACAGCTCTCTAACATTTTCGTGAGCCTTTATGGTTCCTCTGGTGCCAATCTCCTTGTATGTAGGGAATTCTCCGTCCCCGGCCGACTGCTCCAGCATGCTGTGATAGTGACACTCCACAAGATCTGCATTCTCGGAAAGAGCCAGCTTGTACAGCTTGTCAAACATTGTAACATCCACATAATCATCGGAATCCGCAAAACCGATATACTCACCGCTTGCTTTTCTGATACCAAGATTTCTTGCTGTGGCCTGACCGCCGTTGGGCTTATGAAAAACCTTTATGAGCTGCGGATATTTTTCCTGATACTCAGCAAGAATATCAGGGGATCCGTCTGTTGAGCCGTCGTTTACTGCTATTATTTCCAATTCAGAGTGCGGAATGGTCTGTGAAACCAGTGCATCCAAACATCTTCTCAAATATTTTTCGGTGTTATACACCGGCATTACTACGCTTACCATACTCCCCACCATTTACGTAATCTTTATGATTATAATCTACAGATTTTACGTCCATACCGTTATATATAAATCCGCAGATATTGGCACCGACGTTGTCAAGTCTTCTTATGATCAGTTCTTCTCTCTCAAATCTGGTCACAAACTCTCTTATTACCACCACAAAAGCCGTGGCAACATTTACCACCTCAACACCGTCTGCCACCACTCCGATGGAAGGAGTATCAATAATTATCATGTCATATTCCTTCTTCAGGCGGCCAATAGTCTCTTTCCACTTGTCACTGATAAGCAGATCCGTGGGATTGGGTGGGATAACACCTGTTGTAAAAATATCCAGATTCTTCCTCACATTTTTTCTGATATCCAGTTCCTTCTTAAGTCCGGCAAGATACTCACTAAGACCTGACTTGGGATTAAGATTAAACTTCTCCGCAACGTCTCCGTTTCGAAGATCTCCGTCTATGAGCAGGGTCTTTTTTCCCATCATGGCAAAAACTACGGCCACATTGATACTGTTTGTGGTCTTGCCCTCATCATAGTCAGCTCCTGTAACAGCAAATACAGGACAGTCCTCTCCTTTTCCCATAAACAGAAGATTTGTCCTGATATCGTTGTAGGCTTCCCTTAGAACAAAGCTGCTGTCTTCCGACAGAAGTGTCTTTGCCTGGCCCTTTTCATCCTTTTCTTCTATCTGAGGAACTATTCCCAGAACCGGAATATTGTAGACATCTGTAACCTCATAGAGTCTCCTGTATCTTGTATCTCTAAGTCCGAAAAAAACGAACAAAAGAGCGGCCAAAACTGCTCCCGCCACCATTCCTATAAGAGTCATCATAAGAACACTGGTAGACTGATAAGGAATCGTGGGAAGTGTAGCCTGATCCAGAACTTCTATCCCACCGGATTTAACTATGTTTATAATTTTCTCCGGAGCAAGTTCCCCTATGGTATTGGCAATAGCCATGGCATTATAGGGATTGGGATCGAGCACTGCAACCTTGAATACAGCTGTCCCTGAAACTGCCGATGAGTTAAGGGCTTTCCTTAATACATCCGTAGTATAGATTTCCGGATCAACGCCTGAAGCGTCAATTACAGAAGTAAGAAAACTGTCACTCTTTAGTATCTGCATATAGCTGTTTAACAAAGCTGATGCAGATGTAACATCAGAGGACGAAAGATTTATTCCATTATCATTTATATAATCCGGATTGCTGTATACATATAGCGAAATTTGGGCGGCATAGACATCATTCTTAAAAAGATAAGTCGCGCCGCCTGCAATAACACCAAATATGAGTCCAACCAGAATTATATATTTTAACTGTTTTTTTAATATCCAAAAGAGCTTCTCAAAATGGAAGTTATTTATAATGGTCCTAAACACTGGTGCTCCTTCACATATCAGATAAAATCAAGCTCTCTTAAGTTGCCTAAAAACTCCATTACCGATCTTGTACACTCTTCTCTTGAAACATCGTACTCGCTAAGAAGCTTCTCAATGATATCCTCTACCTTGATCTCATTCTGGATCATATCCCAGATATCATTTCCTGAGCCCTTTATCATAAAATACTTGCCGGACTCAAAGTCTATCATAACCTTCTCCCCGGACAGGTCTGTAACATTTATGTTCTTCTTCAACTTTACAACTTCATTCATTCCTAACATCTTAACCTCCACTAAATCAATAAGCTCCCTTTTTTGTGACAAGTACCCCAACTGTCTTAAATAATATCTTTATATCAAGCCATATCGTCCAATTGTCTATGTATTTCAGATCAAGCTCAACCACTTCGTCAAAATTGGTAATGTCATTTCGACCGCTGATCTGCCACATCCCCGTAATACCCGGCTTAATACTTATTCTCCGCCATTGTCCTCTCTTATACCTGGAAACCTCCTCAATTGTCGGCGGCCTTGTCCCCACAAGACTCATTTCACCACGTATAACGTTAAACAACTGCGGCAATTCATCAATACTGGTCTTTCTGATGAACTTTCCTACTCTTGTGACTCTCGGATCATCCTTTATCTTGAACATGAAACCGTCCATTTCGTTCTGTTCCATGAGAGTCTCTTTTTTGGCTTCCGCATCCACACACATACTACGGAATTTGTAAATATCAAATATTCTTCCGTTCTGTCCCACACGCTTTTGCTTAAAAATAGCCGGTCCCGGCGAATCGATTCTTATGGCGACGGCTGTGATCAGCATTATGGGCGACAATATTATGGTTGCGAGAATCGCAATCACCAGATCCATGGTGCGCTTTATAACTCTTTCAAAGCTGTTAAGCGCTATGGTGTGATACGTTATCACCGGAAATGTTCCCACGGAACTGACGAAACTGTCCGATCTGTGCATTCTTCTGGTGTAAGAGACATCCATTACAACCCTGACTGTAACTCCCATTTCCAAACACAGATCTATGTATTTTTGAATCTTATCAACGCTGTCATCGTTGTGCAGGATAAAGAAAACCTGATCTATTTCCTTATTTCGAAGGATACTCTCCATATCTTCGATTCTGCCCAGAGAATTGAATTTTCTTTTCTCTGACATGGGCTTATCAAGAATGTATCCCACCTCTTCAATCTTTAA